>ERZ781398.3568-NODE-3568-length-12016-cov-4.230248_pt1 | contig 12016 bp, 7 predicted proteins | sample MGYA00433077_ERZ781398 | MGnify/ENA primary metagenome ERZ781398 (study PRJEB29847, sample SAMN06458254) | wastewater metagenome | isolation source: Wastewater bioreactor | place: South Africa: Cape Town | study: EMG produced TPA metagenomics assembly of the... | reverse complement strand
TCGATACAATACCTTCGCGTAGATATTGCATATGAACATTTGTACTCGTATCACCAAGCATGTCTAAATCAAACATGAACATCGTTAGATAATGATTGATTCAAATAAAAAATATAATAAATAAATTTCGGGTCGAAGCAGAGAATATCATGCGCAATGGGTAGAACGGAAAAAAATATAATTGATTTTGTTCATTCGTATGTGTATGTAAATGTTTTTTTTGTTTCCAACAGGCAAAATTCAAACATCAGACATACGACTACCTTTAGTCGTTTTGTATTGTGCTTTTAAGTTGTCAATAGCTCTTGCCAGTTCGAAATATCCAATTTCAGGATAGATGACTTCATTTTCAATTCTTTTTTCATCATCTAGATCAATTGATCATGTCATTTTGTTTTCTTAGCTTTATCATCACGAAATCATCTCCTTTTTTTCTTCTTCTATGCTGTCAAAATACGAGGAAAAAAAAGAAAATATTTTTTACCTGCTTCATCATCAGAATCGGATAATGGTTGTTCTTCATGCGATATTTCTGGTGCTTGAATCTACACACGCACGTAAAGAGATATTGATTTGTTTTCCTCTGCTCAATCAATCATCGTTTACCTTATAACGTTCTTCAGTTACATGTTCAAGTTTACTGGATACAGTTGTTTCTGTAACCAATTTTAATTCTTCAACCACCGAGATATAACCAAGACGTTGTGCTATCGATAGAGCTGTCATGCCGTGCTAGATTAACAAAAGAACGCATACGCATAGTATATATATACATCTATCGTTTATTTTTTTTCATTCTATGCATACTTTATTTGTCTGATTTGGTGAAGCACCGTGTTCAAGTAATAATTTAACTATCATAACATGACCTTGTTGAGCAGCTGAATGAAGTGGTGTGAACATAAGCTAGAAGGAAGAAAGAAGAAAAATATTATTTTAAAATTAAAACAAATCAATGAACATACATTCGTTTCAATGTCGACATTGGCACCGACTTGAAGCAAATATCGGACCATATTGATTTGACCGAAGTGAGAGGCAACATGTAGACTTGTATATCCACTCTAGAAAAGAAACAAAAAAATACATTTCAATGAATATGCTCAATATCGATTAACATATTTTGTTGTTGTTGTTGTTGTTATTATTATTATGTCTCATCAAATAAATGATAGATAGTTATAGTAATGCAATTTGATTCCTCTCTATTCAAATGAATATCTTACCAGCGTTTGCGCATTAATATTTGCATTTTTATTGACTAATGCTTCAGCACATTTAACTCGATCTTCTTGAGCACATAAATGTAATGGTGTTAGAAGACATTTTGATGCACTATTTGGATCAGCCTGATTTGCTAATAATAGATAAGTCATATCTGTATGTCCTTCTTGACAACTCAAATGTAATGGAGTAAAACCACCAGTTGATTGAGCATTTCTATTTGCATTATATTCTAGTAATGTTTCGGATATATCGAGTGTATTTTTCTTTGAAGCAATATGTAATGGTGTATAACCATTTCGTGCTGTTGCATGAGGACTAGCTGCATGTTGTAGAAGAAGTAAGGCAATATTTCCATGATTGTAATGAACCGCACAATGCAATGGTGTTAAATCATTTTTGCCTTGAATATCTGCTTTAGCTCCTTTCTGTAGAAGTAAATTCGCTACTTTAATATTACCATATTTACTACAGATATGTAATGCCGAAAAATTTCGTTTTGTAAATAGATTTAAATTTGCTCCATGATCAATTAATAAACTGGCTATTTCTTCGTGTCCTTCTTTAGCAGCTATATGTAAACTTGAATAGCCATCCTTAGTCGTACTATCAACATTTGCATTGGCTTTCAATAATAAATTAACAATTTCAATATTTCCTAAACGTGTTGCCAAATGTAAACATGTTTGCGCTTCTTTAGCTTTCATATCCACCGATGCTCCGAACCGAAGTAATGTTTGAATAACTTCAACTTGATTATTTCGTGTGGCTAAATGTAACGGTGTTTCACCACGTATTGTTATTGCATTGATATTTGCATGATTTTGTAGAAGATAAACAACAATATCATTACTTCCAACAAATGATGCAACATGTAAACTTGTGAGACCCGATTCAGTTTTTGATTCGATATCGGCACCATTCGCCAATAGTAATTCGACGATTTTTGGTCGATTCTTTTTACAGGCTATATGTAAACATGAAAAACCGTTCAATGCTCGAGCGTTGACATCAGCACGACGTTCGCATAGTAATTTGGCAACATTATAATTGCCACAATGAGATGCGACGTGTAATGGTGAAAGATAATCCTATTTTTTATGAGAGAGAGAGAGAAAAACGAAAATCATAGATTAAAACAATGATTTGTTTTTTTTTTTGTTTCGACATACCGAACTAACATCGTCGACAAGTGTTGATTTGTAATAGAGAAGAATACGTGCGGCATCGACATGATCACCTTGGGCAGCTAGATAAAAACAAATGTGAATAATTAGTGAAGATTAGACATGGCAAATTTTACCCATATGAAGAGCCGAAAGACCATTTTTCGTTTTTGCACCAAATGGAGCACCGTTTTCGAGCAAGATATCAACAACTTGATCATGACCAGATCGAGCAGCACAATGAAGAGGCGCTAGATAGAAGATACGCAACATATTTCATTGTCATTTATCTATTCAACTCACTCAAGCCATCTTTTGTTTTGACATCAATTTGTGCACCTTTCTCAAGCAATAATCGAACAATATTTTCTTTGCCCCATTTCGATGCCACATGAATCGGCGTGATATTTTGCTATAAGATTCAAAAATTGATTCAATTAGAACTAGTACTAGTCTATCTAATACCGCCCAAGCCTCGGGCAGTTTTCTTTTTTTTCTGCATGATGTAATTAGACTGACTGAATAGAAATAAAATAAAAACGTCGTAGAAAGAATGAATCAGCGCACACTTCAAGTCTCAAGTGTAATTTCATCTCGTTTTTCAAGTGTATATTTATATCGAAATAAAAAATCTATTCGTATAGGCTTCTTACACTAGCTGCATAATTGACATCGGCACCACGTTCAATCAATAATTGTGCTACTTCTAAATTTCCATAATGAGCCGCGATGTGTAATGGAGTGAAGCCAGACTAGACGAAAGAAAAAGAAATCGATGAGTTAAAAAAAAAATAATTTTTCATTTTAAAAATGTATTCATGCATTTATTTTTTTTAAAAAAAAGCTATTCGAACATTTCTATAGGATAGGTAGCATTTTCTTTTCACTTTTTGATTACTAACTATTCCCAAATATTAGTAAAAAAAGAAGATTAATCATAAAAGGAAATCTTACTCGTCCAAGCTGAAAAGCAAAGAAAAGAAAAGACACAATGAATAAGAAAAAAACATGGACAAAAGACAAGAACGATAGAATGAATCCATCACCATGGATTAGACAAGACGAACGACATGAATTAAACATTTAGAAAGCAAACCTTGGTTGTACAATTAACAAACTCTCCTTCCTATTGATTATCGAAATGAATTCACAATTAACAAAGCTTGTTCGAATAAAAAAATTTGTTTTTTTTTCCGTTTTCTACTAACCTTATAGTTGAGATCAGGTTGATTATCACCTTGTAGTAATAAAGCAGCAGCTTTTGTATCGTTCTTCTTCGCTGCAATATGTAAGGCTGGTAAACGAACTTTTGAACCTTTCGAATCATTTTCTAATAGTAGAGCAACGACTTTTTCGTGTCCTTGCTGTAAACTAACAGCTAATGGAGTAAATCCGTCCTAAATATCAAAATAGAATTATTGTCTTTGAAGTCGATTCGATTTCTCTCATACTTCTGTTGCTAAACTTTGATTAGCGCCATTAGCGAGCAGAAATTTAACCACTTCAAGATGATTCTCTTCTACAAAGAAAAGAAAAGAAAAGAAAATAATTGTTTATCTTCGATCAAAGTATCACATACGTGCAGCCATGTACAAAGGAGAGAATCCATTTTGTGATTGACAATTAATATTAGCATTGTATTTGATTAAAAGTTTGACAACTTCTTCTTGGCCAGCCAATGATGCAATATGAAGAGCAGTATTTCCTTTCTATATAAAGAGAAAAAAAACACAAATACGAGATATGATTGATGAATAACGATTATCATTTTGATATTGAAAGACCTTCGTTGCTGCATTGACGTTGGCACCTCGTGATAGAAGCTCTTGAACAATATTTACATGACCCTCCCTAGATGAAAGACAAAAAAAAAGAACGAAAGTGCTTCAAAAACAAGAAAATTTTCTTTCTCATCATACTTTGACGCCAAATGTAGTGCATTTAATCCATTCTAGATGTGAAAAGAAAAGAAACCATTGAATTGAAATTGAAGTAAACAAAATGTTAACTACGTACAGCATTACTAGTATTAATATCAATCGATTGCCGAAGGTATTCCAAAACCTTCTCAAGATTTCCTGCTCGCGCTGCTCGTAAAAAGCCCGAATTTCCATCAGACTAAAGAATAAATACACGAATCATTATTTTGTTATTCAACTCAATTATATATGCTTTTATGCGTACAATTCGACATCAATTATGTTATTTTTACAATCAATCGATTAGACATTTTGTCTTTCATTTCATATTAAGATCGATATCACACAACTATTGTTACAATCAACTGTCTCAATAAATACAGAACATTCTTACGCATTGATTATGCAATCAGACAAGCAATTTCCATCATTAACTTTCATCGTTCGTTTAGGGCCTTCTTTCTTTATTTTTTTACTACAATCATATGTACGCATAGACATATGTGTACACCTCTGTCGAGAAAAAATCGATGTTACTCCCATGACATTTATGTTGGATAGTTTTTTTCTCGTTTTATTTTTGTCTTTTGTCCTAATCTGTAAAACAGACGTTTAAGATAGTAAAGACGAGAAGAGAATACTAACATAGTCGCATCTTATCTTTCACATATTTATTCGAATGCCAATTCCTCAAGAGTTTCTCTTTTCCCTTATGACCTGTGCATCGACAACATCTTAGAAGTCTCTAAAATAAGTAAACATCAAGCAAGAAAATTAATCCAAATGAGACTTTTTCGCAATTATATTCTACTGCTTCGTATTTATTATTTACTAAACAGAAAAACTAAAAAGGTTAAAGAGAAGAAGAAGAAAAAGAAAAAAAACGGCACACAAAGCAATCATTTATCACTAATCGACACAGTACGTACAGTCTCTAATGATTACTATAAACCAGACTAGAGACGAAGGAAAAAAATGTAATATTCCCCATATGAATTCAAATGGATCTCGTTTTTTTCTTGTACTTATTTCATCTATATAATACTTACGAAGGTGCAACGAACTTTATTCGACAAATGTCGACCCATAACAGCAATCTTCTCTTCGGATGAAAATACGGATTTTTTAGTTGAAGAAGTACTGGCTATTAACGGCCACGATGCTTCGTCGTAATGAAATACTCGTAAATGAGATCGATACTCAAAGAGAACGAGCAAAAGAAGACGAAGGAGAAAAGCAGCAGCAGAAGAAGAAACTAGTGCATAATCAAGATTATCCTCGATTTTCTTTTTATGCTGATACTCTCAGTATCTCCTTTTTCTTTCTTTCTTTCCTCTATCTCTCTCTTTCCTCCTTTCGCTTTATATACATATAAATACATATATTCATTTATACACATATCTTGATTGTGTATGTTTACGTACGGTTATCGTACCAAGTAATAGGCGAAAGGAAAAGGAGAACATTCCCAAAAATACAACTAACACAGCACGAAGAAGAAATAGTCATATTGAGAAAAAGAAAAAGAAAAGGAAACAGAACAAACAATCACTAGTAGAAGCGTGCTTGTTTGTTAGCTGAACGCATTGCATTCGATTATTTCCTTATCCCATTCTTGTCTCTCCTAAATGCGTTCATCATCATATATCCCAATTGATCGATGAAATAGACAAGAAAGCAAAGGCCAAAGAAATAAGTATTATACGGGTAAAAAAACGGATATATGACCGACGGCAAAGTCGACTTGCCAATGAAAATAAATATTGTCCTCTGTATAAATAATAGAGATTATCGAATCTTTTTTGTCACTCAGTCGATCATAGCAAAACAAAAAACAATAATGTTTTCTTCCAAAACAGACAAACGAACACAATGAATTTTCCAAAAACCTACCACAGTCATTTCGTGTTAAAATGAAACAATTGACATTTAAGGTGCTTCTTTTTCACACGTCTTTTCTGTATAGAGGTAACAGAAAAAAAAGATTAATAAATATATTTGACGAATGAATAAGTAAATGGATGAAAAAAAAAGGAGAAAAAAATGTATGTATGAATGAATGAATGAATATATGCAACTTCTAGAAGAAAAAAAATAGTGAATGAAACAAGCCAAAAAAATGAGAGAAGGAGAGAAAAAAAAGGAAGACTGAAAAATTGTGGCAGCACCGCTCTCGTCAACTAGTCAGAGACAGACAAAGAGAATCAAGAGTGTGTGAACACGACGAGCGTACACGCTTCACTTTTTTTTCTCCTGATGATCGTACTGTTGTTGTTGTTGTATTCTTCATTCGTTCTTTTCTCGTTAGGACGCACTTTTTTGTGTCAGTAAAACGCGCATTCTCTCTCTCTCTCTCGCCGTCCCTTCTTCTGTCTGTCTCGTTTTTTTTTCATCAACTAGAAATTGAACTCAAAGCATGTGTAACATCTGGCTCGACCAACAGAATGGAAAAGATAGAAGGAAAAAAACGCGAGCAATGAAAGAATGTCTCTACGCTTGAAAAAAATAACTACATCAGACTGCAACATCTGCGATCGAAAAATAGAGAGGAAACAAAACGTTAAAATATTCAATTGTATGATAATGAATACTAATGACAAAAATACAGAAGAAATAAAACCAATCGTTTGACGTTTTCTCCCCCTCCTTCTTTCTTTCTTTTCTTACTGTCGAAAGATTAGGAATTTTGTCGATAATACGACTGAAAAAAAAAGAAATGATTTGTTTTTTTAAGCTTTGTTGTTTATTAAATAACATTTAATTAGAAGTACATAATGAGGTTTTCTTTTTTTCTCTCGATCTTCAAGAATCATTGACAATCTCAACTGACTTGTCGTTCTATTTCGTTACACAAATATCTATTGCAGAAACAAAACAAAAAAAAAGCCGCAGACTAAATGCAAATAGAAAGCTTTCAGAAAAGTTCGATGTATGAACATTATCATGGGAAATATATTTTTCTTTGTTGGGAGCGAATGAAAAATAGAAAAAAAAACAATGATAATAAACGAAAGTTCAGTCTCATGTTGCTTTCGTATAATAGAATTAGAGATAATATTAATGAAAACAACACACTAACACTTTTCGAAGTCAGTGAACAGATGGCACTTGAGAGTTCTGTTATGTTATGTTTTGTTTTGTTTTCGAGGTCAGAGGTTCTTTCTTCTTCTTTTTTTTTAAAAACAAACAACTACAGAGATAGAGATAAATCCATCGATGTATATAAATATTTGAGTTTCAATTTCACTCGTTCACTTTACTGCTTATTCATCTATCAACAATAGTCGTCGAAGAAGTCATCGAAATGTTCCTTTGTACGTATGAGTATACTCGAACGTGTATTATGTCACGAAGAGAAAAAGCCGAAAATTATACTAAATAAAGTATCATCTATGTCTATGCGTCTGTATCGTATACATATTTCACAATTGTCCCGGATTGCAAAAAGTACAAACTATACTTAGAATATAATATCAGACAGAATACACTCAATTTGATTCTCACTTCAGAATGACGATGACGATGATGATGATGTAGGTTGTACGCTTCAGGCAATGAAAATAGTTTGATAGTTGATGGACGGCTTATTGACGCTTCAAGATTTTCTTGTGTTGATACACTCGACATGATAGTACGTCCAACAGTTTGATTTATCAGTCGTTTAAGTCGATGTATATGACAATAGTCGTATGATTATCGTTTGAATAGAAAATGGAAACTATCTGGTATGAAAAAAAAACGACTCGATAGAAGACAAGTAATTCCTCTCTATTATTCTTTCCTACATATTCTTCGCCGAACGGCAGTATTACTTGATGCCTTGAAACATTGTTAACAGTCATCGGTTATCATCTGTTGACATAAGTCGAACTAAGACTAGTTGCAGGACAATTCTTTTTCTTTTTGTTCTCTCGCCTTTAGACCTAATGAATTGTTATTTCTTCTTTTTCTTTTTGATAAACTTTGGCAAACAAAAATACTCTCAACTATCTTGAAATACAAATCACTAAGAAAAAAAAAGAATGAAAACGATAACTAAACTAAGTAATAACCCGCTTAATCTTATTAGTACTTCTTTTTTTTCTTGTTTCTATTTTGTTAACAACAAAAAAGAAAAATTTCTGTTGTTGTTGTTATTGTTGTTGCTGATTGATCGTTCGTTCGATCGTTTTTCCTGTATTGAATTAGTTTGAAGACGAATGTAAATCAGAGCATTTTCTTCGAAATTTTTGAGAAATTCTAATCAACTATATCAATGACCGACTTCAAAATTAAAGAGTGAAACCAATGAATTTGTCTCAATTTGTCAAAATGTGCGTGTATGTATGTGCGTGCATGCATATATGGATGCACATACAATATACATGCATTAAATTAGCTATTGTCACTTACTGTTGATAAGCTTGCTTTCGAGTGGGTCATCTATACGAATGAATAAGTATAAAACGTCAGCGTTGATATTTAAATGCGGCAAAAACGATCGACTATATATACTAAACGAACATTTCATTCAATATGGACAATTTGGTTCTTTCGGTGTATATTGAGTGAAGGTAAATGAGGGAGGGACGAAGAAAGAGAGAGAGAGAGAGAGAGAGAGAATATCGAAATAGAGAGACACAGAGAGAAAGAAGAGAGAATAGACTGGCATATGTATATATTTATTGAGCTGCAATCGTATTCCTTCGCTCTCTTGTTCTGCATTCTCTCTATGTCAATATTTTTTACTACGATGTCCCGTTTGCCAATTCTCTCGTTTTCTTTATGTCCTTTCTTTCCTATAGCAAAATAAAGCGAATATACTTCTTTCGCTTCATGATAATCCTTCACAATATAATACAGATGATGTAGCTAACAACAGAACATGATACACAATTCAATACATACGAATATACTCACATGCAGAGAAGATCATGTCGCAGAACAATATATCGTCAGAAGAGAATGGAAGAATACGAAAGAAGAGAAGGACAAGAAGAAAAAAACTGAATCATCTGGAAAAAGGGCAATAATGGTTTTCTTCGTTGCTCTCTATACGTTACCGAAGACAGCAAGATACAGACACCTAATTGGACGACTTCACATCTATATACAATTATCTTACATGAAGGACTATCATCAATCAAATATGATCGAGCCATATCACAAGATAGATAGACATAACTATCTTGTATATTTTTTTCGAAAAAAAAAAACAACAACAATTCAATCTGCATATTAATACTTCTTATAAATAGAGAAAAAAAACCGAGAAAATAAAAACAAATAGTGATGAATTATTTACTATTCAATTGTAAACTATGTTGTTTGAGTAAATTCAGTATTAATGAAAACAAAAATCTCTGTTTGTCTCTCTTTTCCTTTCTTTGTGTCTTTATTTTATATTCCGTTTGCCAGTGAATTCGATTATATTTTTACTCTGATTTAATTGTGTAAAACAAAAATGTCAGAAATGACATAGTCAGATTCGCTTACAGACATTTGATAAAAACCAGTTGTAGCCATGTTTTTTGTTTTATCTCAAAACCTAAGAGTTTTTTGATACGCTATTAATTTAACAAAAAATCTCATGAATCTTTACAAGCAAGAACATCAGATGATTTCGATTCTTATTAATTATAGGAAACTTGTTTTTTTTTAATTAAAAAAAAAAAAGCCGATTTAATAACTAAGAAATTAATTTCCTAGTTTATTAGAACAAAACCGCAGTTAACCTCAAGCGAACAGACAGAGAACATGAATCGACTGTGTTATTTGTCCTTAAATTAACTATTTATTCAACGATTCGTCAATTAAATTTTCTTCCTTGTTATTACTTCAAATGCATTTCTACTAAAAACGAAGAGAAAAAGCGGAAGAAATTTGTTATTTTGTTTTGTGGGCTAGAAATCTACGTTAATCGGTTTTGCACCGATTATTTACTATTGTCAATATTTTTTCAATATCATCTACGAAAAATACACTGTTCCTTGAATTCAAACGAATCATCACATGACAAACGTTAAATATTATTCTACGGTTACTATTTAAATTGTTGTTAAAAACCAATACGACAGAAACGTGATAGAAAAAGAGCAAAAAAAAACCGACACGAAATCGGTCGACTGATGATTTATTTCTTCCTCTCCATTGAAATTTCAATTGCTGAGTCAATCGAATAGAACTATGATTAATTTAGTAAATAAGAAATTCGAAAGCAAAAATACTTTCAGGATTAAACTAAAAAAATAATTCTTTTCGTTTTACCATTAAATTGTTAGTGGTGGTGGTGGTTGTTGTTGTTGTTGGCGCAGTTGTTGTTTGCTGCTCTATGCTCATGACCATGCCCGATATTGTGTGTATGTGTGTGTGTCACTGAAACAAGCAAAAGAAGCAGATGAAATGACGTGCCGCTCTTATTTTTTTTCTCTTCGTTGTCGTCGTTTTTTGTTTCCACTTTTCTACTGTTATAGGAAAAAAACTCTCTCCCTCTTTTTTTTCTTCCTCATACATCGGTCTTTTTTCTTTCTCTTCGCGTTCTTTTTTTTCTATGCTTCCATCATATATATGGCTATATATATATACTGTGCAGAGAACGTTCGTTGTTGCGTTCAATCCATAATTCATCTGAGACATAAAAAGAACGGAATGAAGAACGCTCGCAAGTTAAAAAAAAGTGGAATACAAAACGCCTTTTCAGCTTGTTTGCAATGACTGTGTAACATGCTTTCTGATCATTATTGTATGAAGTTCTTAGTTTTCTCCCTCTTTCTCTCTCTCTCTCTTCACAATTGTCTAAACAGGAACAATTCCGACGAAAGGATCGTTCGTTCAAGTGCAATGTCAACATGCGTTCACATAAACTCACAAAATTCGTTTAGTACCAAGAAGAAAAACAACAATTGAAATTCAATTTTGCCTAGACGTTTATCTGAAATATAATAGAAAGTCTTCAAATATTCTCGCTTTGAAATATGAGGAAAATATTAAAATGATGGTCGATGTTCGTGATTTGCATGATTTGACAAGTTCGTGATGTACGAAGTCGAGTCGTGGAGAAACGAATGAACGATATATTATTGTCGAAAGTTTTTTTTTTCTTCTTCTCTGTTGTTCTTGTTATTGTTTAATCGAGCTTCGAACTTGAGCAATCGATAAGAGAAAGAGCAGAAGAAAACTATATCGAAGCAAGTTTAGAAATTAGTTCCTGTTGGGATAAATCTCTCTGGAGAAAAAAAAGATTAATGAGCGTTTTTATTTCGTTGATGATCAACTATTTTGTTTACAATCGATAGAGATCAATTTAATTTATACGAAATTTCGAGTGAATAGAAAAATTCCTAATTGATTTTTTTGTATTCATTTACTGAGCTGAGCATTTTATTAAGACGAAACGATGAAGAAGAAAAAAAAAGTATTTCTTCTTTAAGCGGAAATCAATCTTTCCGCAACTTGAAAATAAATTTATAGTTCACTGAAGAAATACGACGGACGACTTCTGTTCTTTTTTTCCTCTTCTTCAATCAGATCAAATCTAAGCGTCTTCTTCCTTCAGTTTTCTTTTGCTCGTGTAGCTTAACTTAACTCTATGAAAGATTCATTTGAACATATCGTTATGCAAAGAAGAAAACGTTTCATTTTTTCAATGGATCTAATCTGAGCTAAGCAGAAAAGAGCGCGATTATATTGAAGTAATCGATTAGTCGAGCTGTTGTTGTACTTTCCTTT
>ERZ781398.3566-NODE-3566-length-12020-cov-3.349185_pt1 | contig 12020 bp, 9 predicted proteins | sample MGYA00433077_ERZ781398 | MGnify/ENA primary metagenome ERZ781398 (study PRJEB29847, sample SAMN06458254) | wastewater metagenome | isolation source: Wastewater bioreactor | place: South Africa: Cape Town | study: EMG produced TPA metagenomics assembly of the... | reverse complement strand
CATAGGCGCATTCGTCGGGCAGCGCGCAGCGCCACGTCGGCACATTCTCCAGGATCGGCTTTTCCGACAGATAGAAGCGGATCATCTCCGGCACGAACAGGTAGATCGCCTTGTCGTCGGCGATCCCCGCGCCCGGCGCGGAGCAGAGCGTCACCCCGCCCGCGCGATAGGCGCCGAACAGGCCGGGCACGCCGAGCATCGAATCCGGGCGGAAGGTGAGGGGGTCGATATAATCGTCGTCGATGCGGCGGTAGATGACGTCGACGCGCTTCGGCCCGTGCGTCGTCTTCATCCACACCTTGTCGCCGTCGACATAGAGGTCCATCGGCTCGACCAGCTCGACGCCCATCAGGTCGGCGAGGAAGCTGTGCTCGTAATAGGCCGAGTTGAACGCCCCCGGCGTCAGCACCACCACCGTCGGATCGCTGCCCGCGCCGGCCGGCGCCACTTCCTTCAGCGTCGTGAGCAGGTCGTTGGGATAGGAATCCACCGGCGCCACCCGGCTCGCCCCGAACAGTTCGGGGAACATCCGCTGCATGATCTCGCGGTTCTCGAGCATGTAGCTGACGCCGGAGGGCGTGCGGCAATTGTCCTCCAGCACCTGGAAGCCGCTCCCGTTCCCGCCTTCCCCGGTGCGGATGATGTCGATGCCGACGATATGGCTATAGACGCGGCCCGGCGGATCGAAGCCGATCATCTCCGGCAGGAACGCCTTGTTGCGATAGACCAGTTCGCCCGGCACGATCCCGGCGCGGATGATCTCGCCGCGATGATAGACGTCGTAGAGAAAGGCGTTGAGCGCCCGCGCGCGCTGCCGGATGCCGCGATCGAGGGTGCGCCATTCCGCCGCCGAGAAGATGCGCGGCAGCAGGTCGAACGGGATCAGCCGCTCCGGGTCGCCGCCCTCGCCATAGACCGCGAAAGTGATGCCGATGCGGCGGAAGATCGTCTCCGCCTCCTTCAGCCGCGCGTTGAGCCCTTCGATGCCGACTTCCTCGACCCAGCGGCGCACCTCGGCATAACAAGGCCGCACCGCACCTGTCTGATCGGTCATCTCGAAAAAGGCCATCCGCTCCCCTTCGCGAAACCGTGATGATGCACTGCACAATGCTTTTGGCAAGCGATTTGTGTGGCGGCGCGAAGCGGCTGTTTTCGGAGTGCCGGGAACCGATCGGCGCGGCAGATCGCCGCGAACGGATTTTCACCCGTGCGGAGAGATGCCTATCTGGCCCATTGCTTCGCGCGCGCGGCCATTTCCCCCGCGCGATCCAGCGGCTCGCCCGCGATGACGGATTGCACGAAGCGCATCTCGCCCGCATCGCCTCCCGCCATGCGGTAGGCGCCGTCCGGCGCCGTGTTCGGCGAGCCGTAGCGCAATTGCCAGCCATCGCCCGCGCGGCAGGCGACGCCGGACAGATGCGCGGCGGCGAAGCTGCGGCAAAGGTCGCCGTCGCGATTGCGGAAGGACAAAGCGACGCGCACCGTGCCGGATTCGCCGGACAATTGGCGATCGAGCGCGGTTGCGATCGGCCGCGACAAGGCGAGGGCTTCCGGGCTGTCGCCGACGCCCGCGCCGCCGTTCATCCCATGCCCGATCATCAGGCCGACGAGCAGGCTCGCGGCGATCGCGCCGGGCATCGCCCAACGCGGCCAGACCGCGCGGCCCGTCGCGCGCCGATGCCGCGCGGCATCGAGCGAATGGATCGTGGCCGAGGCAGGGGCGGGCATCGCGACCGCTTCATCGGCGATCGGGCCGAAAGCGGCGGCGAAGCGCGCCTTCATCCGACGATGCCGCTCCGCGATTTCCGCGAGCGCCGGATCGTGCTCCACCGCGAAAGCGGCGCGGGCGGCGGCGGCCTCGTCCAGCTCTCCGTCCACCCACGCGACGATCGTCGCTTCGTCGATCGGCTCAGCCATGGCTCAATCCTCCAGCATCGCCATCAGCGCCTGACGGCCGCGCACGAGGCGGCTGGTCAGCGTGCCGATCGGGATATCCAGCACCTCGGCGGCTTCCGCATAGGCCAGCCCCTCGATCATCACCAGCGCCACCGCCTCGCGCTGCTCCTCGGGCAGGCGGGCCATCGCGCGCATCAGATAGCCAAGCTCGACATTCGCCTCCGCCTCTCCCGCAGCGCCGACCGACAGCCCCTGTTCCTCCGGCGCCAGCACGGCGTCGTGACGCCGGCGGCTGCGCGTGGTGTCGATCCACAGGTTGCGCAGGATGCGATAGGCCCATGCATCGAAGCTGGTGCCGGGGCGCCATTGCGCCCGCGATTTCAGGATGCGCTCCGCGGCGGCCTGCGTCAGGTCGTCCGCGTCGGCGCGATCGCGGGCGAGGCCATGCGCGAAGCGACGCAGGCGGGGCAACATGCTTGCCAGCGCGCGTTCGATCTCGTCCAATGATCGCCCTCATGTTCATGCGGATGAAACGGTGCCCGCCGGTCGTTTCATCCATCGGCACGGGAAAAAAGGAAAGAGCATGGGCAGGATCGCGAACCTTTGGATGGCGGCGGCGGTGATCGGCATGGCCGCGCCCGTATCCGCGCAGCTTCTCGGCGGCGGGGGCGGCATCCTGAACGGCGGCCAGTTGGGCAATGTGACCGGCGGCCTGCTCGGGCAATCGACGGCCACGAGGGACACCGTGGTCGGGACGGTCGCCGAGCCGCTGATGACGGTCGGCGACACGCTGCGCGCCACGGCGCCGGCCGACCTGCTCTCGCTCCGGCGGCAGCGGATCGCCACGCTTGTCCGCGACAATCGCGCCGTGCTGGATGTCGACGATCGCGGCAATCCGGTCCGCCGCGACGAGATCGTCGGGATCGGGCTGACCGATGAGCAGATCGCCAAGGCGACGGCGGCGGGCTTCGCCGTGCGCGGCAGGGAGTCGATCGAGGCGCTGGGGCTCGGCGCGACCATCTTCGCCCCGCCGGGGAGAAAACCCGTGCGCAAGGCGATCGGCGCGCTGCGGGCGCTCGTGCCCGGCGCGCAATTCATGCTCGACCCGATCTACGAGCCGGCGCGGGCGCCGCTCGCCCCGGCCGGGGGCGTCGCCGAGGGAAATGGCGCGGCGGCAAGCGGCGCGCGCATCGGCCTGATCGACGGAGGTGTCGGCAGCCATCCCGCCTTCGCCAACGCGCGGATCGAGCAGCGCGGTTTCGCCGGGCCGCCGAAGCCGACCGGCCACGGCACGGCGGTCGCCTCGCTGATGGTCGGCAGCGCGGGCGTCTTCCATGGCGCGGCACCGGGGGCATCGCTGCTGGTGGCGGACGTCTATGGCGGCTCGGCGGCGAATGGCTCGGCGGTCGCGATCGCACGCGCGATGGGATGGCTCGCCGCGAACGGCGCGCGCGTCGTCAACATCAGCCTCGTCGGCCCGCCCAACCCGTTGCTGGAGGCGGCGACGAAGGCGCTGCTCGCGCGCGGCGTCCTCGTCGTCGCGGCGGTCGGCAACGACGGCCCGGCGGCGCCTCCGCAATATCCCGCTTCCTATCCCGGCGTGATCGCCGTCACCGGGGTCGATGCGAAGGGGCGTGCGCTGATCGAGGCCGGGCGCGCGCTCCACCTCGATTTCGCCGCGCCCGGCGCGGACATGGCCGGGGCGGTGCCCGGCGGCGGCTGGGAGGCGTTGCGCGGCACATCCTTCGCCGCCCCGCTGGTCGCCGCGCGGCTGGTGCGCGTGGGCAGCATCGTCGCCCTTGCGGCCGAGGCCCGGCCGGGCAGCGGACGGGTGGGGCGCGGCATCGTGTGCGGCGCCTGCGCCATCCCGCCGAAAAGCCTTGGCGTGAAATAAATCCGCGGCGCTGGGATTAAACCCGATCGCGCCAACGTTGCTCTCTCAGGACCGGGAAGCGAGCCCGGTCGCCGAAGAGGAGAAGAGTGATGAACAAGGTTCGGATTCCCCTGATGGCGGCGGCGATGATCGTGGCCGGGGCGGGCGCCATGCCGGCCGGCGCGCAATTGCTCGGCGGTGCGGGCGGCGGCGGTGGATTGCTTGGCGGCGCAGTGGGGCAGGCGGGAAGCCTGGGCGGCGCCGTGTCCGGTGCCGGCGATCTGGGCGCCGGGCGGCTCGGCTCGGCGACGGGCAGCCTTTCGAACAGCGTGTCCGGATCGGGGAGCGTTCGCGGCCATCGCTCGGTCAACGCCAGGTCCGGCAAGGTGTCGGGCGACGCCGGCCTCGCGGGCTCGGTGAGCCGCAGCACCAATGCGACGCTGGGCGCGACCGGCGGCAACGGCGGCGCGCTCGCCGGAACGATGAGCAATTCGGGAAGCGCGAGCGTCAGCCGCAACGTCGGCGGCAGCGCGCAACTGATCGGCACCGATCAGGTGTCGAACACCGTCGGCGCGGCCCGCGACCGCGCGACCAACGCCGTCGGCACCGCGCGGGATCGCGCGGCCGGTGCGGTCGGCAAGGCGCGCACGACGACCGGCAATGCGGTGAACGCCGCCGCCAGTCGCGCCGGCATGGCCGCCGGAACCGTGCGTGACCGGGCGGGAAGTGCGGTCAACGATGCGCGCAACGCGGCGGGGTCGGCTGGCGCGAATGCCTCGGGCAGCCTCGCCGGCACGGTTTCCGGGGCGTCCGGGTCGGCGAGCGGATCGGGCGCGGCGGATGGCGGTGCCTCGGCCAGCGCGGGCACGCCGAAGAACTGATCGTCACATTGACCGAATTGACGGAGCTGCCGGATTGCTGTCCGGCAGCTTTCGTCTGCTTTCCGTCCGCTAGATCTTACGGCGCGAGCCGGCGACCTCACCCGCTTTCGGCACGTAAATGCTGTAAATCGGCACATCGACTAATCTTTCAGGTCGGCAAAACCTCTCATATAGGTATCGGCGTTCAGCGGACTCAGAGCCGCGCCGCCAAGGGAGGGTATGTCATGAAGTTTCGCCCAGTTCTTGCCGCCTCGACGGCGCTCGCCGTGCTGTGCCCCGGCGTTGCGTTCGGTCAGGCTTCCGGCGCCGCGACTTCGGATGCGTCGGCGGCGATCCAGCCGGGCGACATCGTGGTGACTGCGCGCCAGCGCCAGGAATCGCTCAAGGACGTGCCGATCGCGGTCACCGCCGTGTCGGGCGACACGATCAAGGAACAGCAGATCACGCTGATCAAGGACATCGCGAATATCGCGCCGGGCGTGAACATCAATTCGGATTCCGCCGGCCGCGCGTTCATCTCGATGCGCGGCATCGGCACGACCATCATCGACACGGTCCAGCCGGGCGTCGGCCTGTTCATCGACGGCGTCTATCAGCCCAATACGAGCTATCTCAATTCGCCGCTCGTCGATGTCGAGCGCGTCGAGGTGCTGCGCGGCCCGCAGGGGACTTTGTTCGGCAACAACACGCTGGGCGGCGCGATCAGCGTCATCACCCGCCAGCCCTCCAATACGTTCGAGGGCCGCGTGGATGGCGCCCTCGCCTCCGGCGACAATTACGGCAGCGTCTCGGGCAGCATCAGCGGGCCGATCGTCAAGGACGTCCTGCAATTCCGCATCGGCGCCGCCTATCACACCCAGGACGGCTTCGGCCGCAACACCCTCGCCAACGGCAGGATCAATCCGCTCGAGACGAAGAGCGTCAACGGCACCTTGCGTTTCGTGCCGACCGACTGGGCGGTGCTCACGCTCAAGGGCAGCTACGACCACGTGTTCGGCGGAAGCGTCCCGTATATGACGGTGACCGGGCCGAGCGATTTCCACCTCGACACCGCGACCAACTTGCTGAGCGTCGTGGCGATCGACTATTACGCCGTCACCGGCAAGGGCGAGTTCGACGTCCGCTCGCTCAACACCAAGATCACGGCGATCGGCAGCTACAATCAGTCGGATGCGTACAGCACCGGCGACGGAGACTTCACCGCGGTCGATTTCCTGCGCGGCACCAACAACCGCTTCCTCAAGACGACGAGCGGCGAGCTGCGCTTCGACACGAAATGGTCGGATCATGTTTCGACGCTGCTGGGCGCCTTCTACAGCAATGCGACCAACGACCAGTATATCACCAACACCATCGTGCCGCTCGACCTCACCGTGCCGGCCGTCGGGCATGCCGACAACAAGAATTACGCGATCTTCGGCACCGCCTTCATCAAGCTCGGCGAGACGCTCGATCTTGCCGCGGGCCTCCGCTTCGACCACCAGAAGCTGACGGCGTTCAATTCCTCGCAGGGCGGCGACTTCGCCATCTACGAGGCCAATCAGGTCCAGCCCCGCGTCACGCTGACCAAGCATTGGACGCCGGATTTCATGACCTATGCCTCGGTCGCGCGCGGCACGCGCGGCGGCGGCCAGAACGAGCCGAGCGCGCCGAACGCGCTGTATCGCGGCGACAGCGTCTGGACCTATGAGGTCGGCGCGAAGGCGAGCGCGTTCAACCGGCGCCTCTCCTTCAGCATCGACGGCTTCTACAACGACTATAACGACTTCATCGGGCCGAACGCGCTGGCGCCGAGCACGGGCGGCGCGGGCTATGTCTCGGTGAACCTCAACGCCGGCCATGTCGAAAGCTACGGCATGGAAGGCGAGTTCGACGCCCGCCTGACGAACTGGTGGCGCCTCTACGGCAACATCACGCTCCTCCACGCCCGCGTGACCGACGGGACGGAGTGGTTCCAGACCACCGGCTATGCCTATCCGGGGGATCGCATCCCGTTCGTGCCCGACGTGAACGGAATGATCGGCACGACGATCAAGGCGCCGGTCGTTGAGGACCAGTCGATCGTGTTCGACGCCAGCGTGATCTACAAGGGCAGCCGCGCCGGTGAATCGCTCGACGCGGCCTCCGTCCCGATGATGCCGTCGTTCACGCTCGTCAACGCGTCGATCGGCTGGCAGACCCCGCATTTCGAAGTGGCGCTCTTCGCCACGAACCTGTTCGACGAAAAGTATCAGGAGACCTATCTGGATTCCTCGCTCCTCGGCCGAGCGGGCGTCCCCGCGTTTCTCGTCAACAACCTGGCCATTCAGGGGAACCGTCGCCGGGTCGGCTTGCGGGGCTCCATCAAATTCTGAGGTCTTCGCGATGCAATCGGGACAAGAGCTTGAACGTAAACCCCTCGATGCCGCTTTCCTCGATGCGCTTCGCGAGCGGTTCGGGGATCGCCTGAGCCGGTCCGCCGCGATCCTCGAGCAACACGGGCGGAGCGAGACGCATTACGGGCAGAGCGTGCCCGACGCGGTCGTGTTCGCGCATTCGACCGAGGAGGTGGCGGCGCTCGTCGCGCTTTGCGCACGTTTCTCGGTGCCCATCGTGCCCTTCGGGGCGGGCACTTCGATCGAGGGCAATGCCCTGCCGGTGCGCGGGGGGGTGTCGGTCGATCTTTCGCAGATGGATGCGATCGTCGCGGTGAACGCCGGGGACTTCGATTGCACCGTGCAGGCGGGGTGCCGGCGGGAGCAGCTCAACGCCCATCTGCGCGACCTGGGGCTGTTCTTCCCGATCGATCCCGGCGCCAATGCGACGATCGGCGGCATGGCCTCGACACGGGCGTCGGGAACGAACGCCGTCCGGTACGGGACGATGCGCGAGGCCGTGCTGTCGCTGACCGTGGTGACGCCGGACGCGCGGGTGATACGGACGGCGAGACGCGCGCGGAAATCGGCCGCCGGCTATGATCTGACGCGCCTTTTCATCGGGGCGGAAGGCACGCTCGGCATCATCACCGAGGTGACGCTGCGCCTCCATCCCATACCGGAGGCGGTCAGCGCCGCGGTATGCGGCTTCGAGACGATCGCGGGGGCGGTGGAGACGGTCGTCCAGGCGATCCAGTGCGGCGTGCCGCTCGCGCGGATCGAGCTGCTCGACGATGCGCAGATCCGGGCGGTGAATGCGTGGTCGAAGCTCGACCTGCCGGAGCTTCCGACCCTATTCCTCGAATTTCACGGGTCCGTGAACGGCGTCGCCGAGCAGATCGAGACGTTGGGCGCGCTCGCCAGCCAGAATGGCGGGGGCGATTTCCAGTGGTCGAACCTGCCCGAGGAGCGATCAAGGTTGTGGCGGGCGCGTCACGAAGCCTATTACGCCGCGATCAACCTGCGGCCGGGCGCGGTCGGGTGGACCACCGACGTCTGCGTGCCGATCAGCCGCCTGCCGGAATGTATCGCCGAAACCAAGCGCGATCTGGACCGGGCCTCGATACCGGCGACGATCCTGGGCCATGTCGGCGACGGCAACTTCCATGTGATCTTTCCGATCGACCCCCGATCCACCGACGAGCTGCGGGAGGTCGAGGCATTGAACGACCGCATCGTCGCGCGCGCGCTGGCGATGGACGGCACCTGCACCGGCGAGCACGGCATCGGCCTCGGCAAGCAGGCGGCGCTGATCGAGGAACTCGGCGACGCCGTCGATGTCATGAGGACGGTGAAGCGCGCGCTCGACCCTCAGGACCTGTTCAACCCCGGCAAGATCTTCCAGCTATAATCATGCGGCGCATCCCAAAGGCTCCGTCGCATCGCGACGCCTGCGACAGGCCCCTCTCCGGGCGGGCCTGCCGGTGAGCGCCGGCCGGGATTTTCGTGCGGCGCTCCCGTCGCTGCTGATCATCGCCGTGCTGATGGCGGCGGGCAACACGATGATGGGCGTGTTCGCCACCGTGCAGGAAGCCGCCAAGGCCGAGCTCGGCCTGAGCGACACCCAGATCGGCCTGATGCAGGGCCTCGCCAATTCGATCCCGCTCGCCTTATTGTCGGTCCCCATGGGGTTGCTGGTCGACAGGCTGAACAGGGTCCGGCTGCTCGCGCTGACCTCGCTCATATGGACGGCCGGCACGTTGCTGACGGCCTATGCGGACAGCCTGTCCATCCTGTTCACGGCGCGGATGCTGGCGGGGCTGGGGGCGAATATCTCCACCACGATCGGGGTGTCGCTCGCGGCGGACCTGTGCCGGGCGGAGATACGCGGCCGGGCGATGCTGCTGCTGACGGCAGCGCGGCCGCCTTCGCGCTCGGCGGCCAGCTTTTCGGCCTGTTCGCGAAGAGTGGCCTGTACGGGCTTCCGGCGTGGCGTTCGGTTCATCTCGTCCTCGGCCTCGGCAGCGCCGCACTGACCCTGTTGCTGCTGGCGTTGCGCGAACCGGCGCGGCAGGAGCGCGAGACCATCTCAGCCCCCGCGAGGATGGTGGCGCGGGAACTATGGGCGCGGCGCGCGTTTCTTCTTCCGATGTTTGTGGGACAAACCAGCGTGCTGATGGCGGATGCGGCGGCGGCGATCTGGGCCGCGCCCGTCCTGTCGCGCAGCTTCGGGCAGACGCCCGCGCAGTTTGCCGGCTGGATGGGCCTCGTCGTGTTCGGCGCGGGGGTCGTCGGCGCCCTCGCGGGCGGGATCGCGGCGGATTGGGGGCATCGCAGCGGCAGGCGCGGCGGCATATTGATCGGCGCGGTGATCGCGGCGCTGGTTGCTTTCCCGGCCGCGCTGTTCCCGATCATGCCGAATGTCTTCTGGTTCGGGGCGGCGATGACGCTGCTGCTGCTCGGAGGAACCGTCACCGGCCTTGTCGTCGCGACGGCCATCGCGGTTCTCCTGCCCAATGAACTGCGCGGCCTGTGCGTCGGCACGTTCGTCGCGTTCGGCGGGCTGATCGCATTCGGGCTCAGCCCGCCGCTGGTCACCGGGCTGAGCCTGTGGCTGGGTGGCGAGAGCCATCTTGCCGCCGCGCTCGCCGTCGTCGGCCTCGCCGTCAGCATCATCGGCGTGCTGGGCTTCGCGCTCGCCTATCGCAACGCCCCGCTCAATTATGGCGACGAAGCGGCGGACCTCCGGTGAGCGGGCTTTTCGGCGCGATCGAGGCGGGCGGCACGAAGTGGAACCTCGGCGTCTTCACCGCCGATGGCGAGGCGATCGAGCGCGCGCGCATCGCCACGACCCGGCCCGACGAGACGATAGGGCAGGCCCTCGCCTTCTTCGAGAAGCGATGCGCCGGAACCGGATATGCCGCCATCGGCATTGCCAGCTTCGGCCCGATCGAACTGCGCCCCGGCGCCGCGCGGTGGGGATATATGCTCGACACGCCAAAGGCCGGATGGGCGGGCACGGATATCGTCGGCCCGTTCCGCGCGCGACTGCGTTGCCCGGCCGGCTTCGACACCGACGTCAACGGCGCCGCGCTGGCGGAGCATCTGTGGGGTGCCGCGCGCGGGTGCGCGAACGCCGTCTATATCACCGTCGGGACGGGGATCGGCGGCGGCGCGATCATCCGCGGCGAGCCGGTCCATGGCTTTCGCCATCCGGAAATGGGCCATGTCGCGGTCGGGCGGCATCCCGACGACCGCGACTTCCCCGGCGTCTGCCCTTTCCACGGCGATTGCATGGAGGGTCTGGCGAGCGGACCCGCGATCCGCGCGCGCTGGGGTTGCTCGTTGTCGGAACTGGCGGCGGATCATCCGGGCAGGCGCATCATCGCCGATTATCTCGGCCAGCTCGCGATCATGCAGATGGCGCTGCTGTCCTGCGAGCGGATCGTCTTCGGCGGCGGCGTGCTCGAAACGCCGGGGCTGCTTGACATGATCCGCGCGGAGGCGAAGCGTCGCGACAACGGCTACTTCGGTTATCGCGACCTGGCGGAGATCATCGTTCCTCCCGCCCTCGGCGAGCGGGCGGGCCTGATGGGCGGACTGGCGCTCGCGCAACGCGCGCTCGCCGCACAGGCGGACGAGCAGCGCGGGGAATGACGGCCTTCGACACGCTGCCGACCGGTGTCGCGGGCGTCGGCTATGACCGTTCCGCCCTCGCCACCGGCATCGTCCATCTGGGGCTTGGCGGCTTCGCGCGGGCGCATCTGGCGCACTACACCCACGACCTGATGGAGGCGGATACCGATGCGCGCCGCTGGGGGATAAGGGGGGTGGGGTTGCGGGAGGAGAACGGGCCGCTGATCGCCGCGCTGGTGGCGCAGGACGGGCTTTACACGCTGACCGAGCGGGACGATGCCGGCGCGCGCTCGACGGTCATCGGATCGCTTGCCGGGGTGATCGACGCCTCCGCCGACACCGCGCCCGTGCTGGACGCCATCGACCGGGACGCGGTGGGCATCGTCTCGCTGACCGTGACCGAGCATGGCTATTGCCTCGATCGCGCGAGCAGGACGCTGGACCGCACGCACCCCCTGATCGTCCATGACCTCGCGACGCCGGACAGGCCGCGCAGCGCGATCGGCATCATCGTCGCGGCCTATGCCCGCCGCCGCCGTCGCAACGCCGCCGCGTTCACGGCGCTGAGCTGCGACAATATCCAGCACAACGGCGACGTGCTGCGCGGCGCGGTGCTCTCGCTCGCCGAGGCGAACGACCCGGGGCTGGCCCGCTGGATCGCGCAGGCCGCGACCTTTCCCAATGCGATGGTCGACCGGATCACGCCGGTCCCGACCGAGGCGGACATGCGCGATTTCCGCCGGCGGACGGGGATCGCCGACGCGGCCCCGCTGCTGGCGGAGCCGTTCCGGCAATGGGTCATCGAGGATCGCTTCGTCGCGGGGCGGCCTGCGTGGGAGAAGGTGGGCGCGCAGTTCGTCGATGATGTCACGCCCTATGAGTTCATGAAGCTGCGCCTGCTCAACACCAGTCATCTCGTCGTCGCGGGCCTGGGGCAACTGGCGGGCCACGAGCGGATCGACGAGGCCCTGGCCGATCCGCTCATCCGGCGCGTCATGATCGCGCTGATGGAGCGGGAGACCGGGCCGACATTGTTGCCCGTTCCCGGCGTCGATCTCGCGGCGTACAAGGCGGCGCTGGTCGCGCGTTTCGCCAATCCGGCCATCCGCGACACGACCGAGCGGGTCAACACCGATGCCCCGCTGAACTATCTCCTCGATCCCCTGCGCGACCGGCTGGCGGCAAGGGAGTCGATCGACCTTCTGGCGCTGGGGCTGGCGGCGTGGCTGCGGCGCGTGCGCGGCACCGACGACGCGGGACGGCCGCTGACAATCCGGCATCCCATGGCGGACGCGTTGCGCGCGCGGGCGATCGAGGGAGGCGCCGACCCCCGCCCGCTGCTGGGGATGACGGCGCTGTTCGGCGACCTCGGCGGGGATC
>ERZ781398.3558-NODE-3558-length-12034-cov-4.651223_pt1 | contig 12034 bp, 7 predicted proteins | sample MGYA00433077_ERZ781398 | MGnify/ENA primary metagenome ERZ781398 (study PRJEB29847, sample SAMN06458254) | wastewater metagenome | isolation source: Wastewater bioreactor | place: South Africa: Cape Town | study: EMG produced TPA metagenomics assembly of the... | reverse complement strand
CTCAAAATCAGGAATTTATTCCGAACTAATAACATCTGTTATTATTTTAATTAGATTTACATCAACGATTAGTAATTACACCTATCTAACAGGAAGAAAAGAAATATTTTCTATTTTATCATAAACTCTGATAACAGCGCACTAACACATTTAGAATTTTCTAAAACGACATTAGAAATATATAATTAGTTAGAATTTGATTTATTCTTTTAGTTATAGTATAACTAAAACATGTTTCATTTCGAATATCTTTTATATATTTTTCTCATACACTCTATTTTTGCTATACCACAAATTAATCTTTATTATACAGACGAAGTAAGTGAAAGTCATAATGCATTACAACATAATTGTTTGCATGTTCCTACTCCCGAACGGCAACAAGAGTTGGGTTCTCGAATGATACCTTATTGTATGAGTGAATTATCATCAAAATTTAAGATTGAAGATGATGATTTATTTCCAAAGTTTACTTTTGCTTCACTATCGAAAGAAAACATTACTAGTTATGAACTATATCTTTGGTCAGCACCAATCGATCTTATTGAACGTTGTCAATTCTATTTAAATCAGCCAACAATAATAACAGCAAATACAGATGTATTTTATAATTATACAATGCCGAGATTTGGTCCACAATGTCAATATGAATTGCATTATCATTATTCTCATCATTCATCTTTACAGAAGATCGTTGAAGATTTCTATAATAGTGATAAATATGATCCAACTGTTTCAACTTGTTATACGCTTATAAAATGCAATCATGGTCCTTCATCTATATGCTTAGATTGGAGAGAAATTTGTGATGGTCAAATCAATTGTCTTGATGATGGAATTGATGAAGAATATTGTTGGGAACTTGAAGTGAATCAATGTGAAGATAATGAATATCGATGTCGTAATGGACAATGTATACCAAAATCATTTTATAACGATGGTCATGTTGATTGTATTGATTCTTCTGACTTCGTTTTGCGACGTACGGCTGCGTTCATTCCCTGCTATCGATTTGATGGACCATCAGTTATGTGCAAAGATTTATTATATCAAAGTCGAGATTTAGCAAATAGTTTTAAGAGCGAACCTCTAGACATGCTATTATCAATTATGTATACGGAGAAAGATAGTTTAATATATATAAAACCTGAAACTAGATAATTAATCTTTTATTTGCGAAAGGATTAAAAATCGATGACAGTATTGATTTATTTTTTTTATATTTCTATTTGAATGTGTTTATGAAAAAGAAAATTTCAATAACGTAAGAATTTTTGAACACGATGGTTCCTTTCATCGGTGACATATAAATTTAATTGATTATCAAGCACTAATGAAATAGGAGTAGAAAACATTGTTGCATTGGAACCTGGTTTCGTATTTATACCAGCAATTGTTGTTCCATTTTTCTCACCAACCAAAAAAAATTGGACACGATGATTATGTCGATCAACCACATACATATTACCCATTGGATCTAGTTTAACATTAGTAGGTGAATAGAGTGAAGTCGATGTCGAACCTGAAGTTCCATTGATATTTCCGGCAGCTAATGTCCAATTTGAATCACCTAATTTCCACCAAACAATATTATGATAACCAGTATTTGCAATTAGTAAACTATCCGATAAACTATCGAAAAATACTGCATGCGGAGCATAAAGCTGATTACTATTTGTACCTCGACCATTGCCACCAGCTACAAGAATACCTGAAGTACTATTTCGGAAATATTTCATAATTCTGTCGTTGTCATGGTCTCCAACGAAAAGTACATTCGAATAAAAATCATAATCAAGTGAATAAGGATATTTTACTTGGTCGAAATTACTTCCATGCACACCTTCAAAGAAAAGATTACGAAAAAAAAATCAAGTTTACACTTCTTCTTAGTCTCTCTGTAGAAATAGTTGTATACTCACCATTACCAGCTACTATAGTGCCGTTCAAAGCATTATTTTCCCAATACATGACACGGTTATTATGTTGATCCGAAATAAACATGTTATAATTAGTGTCAACTATAAGACTATTTGGGCTTTGCAGACTGTCCAAAGTAGAATTGCCTATTCCATTTGCTTTTCCAGCTACTGTTACTCCAATTCGAGTTGGTGAATCCAATAAAAACCGTTGGACGCGATTATTAAGGCGATCTGTTACATACATCATATTTGGCCAAACAAGTGCTAAATCCCACGGTCGATGGAGTTTATCGGCATCTGTACTATTATTGCCAGTAACACCCGCTACAGTGATACCTGTTTTATCCCATCGAAGCAATGCAACCGGATCTATTCAGAACAAAACTGTAATATTCACTATTAAATTTAATTTTCTTACTGTCTGTTGGTGTTTTTTGTTTCTTAAGAAGAATGAGTAGTAGAATAATTAAAATTGCTAATCCAAGTAAGAGACAACTGCTGATCAGAAAGAATATTCTACGAGATATTCGGTTATACGGTTTCTCCGTAGTAAGAAAAAATAATTTACTTTTTCTTTTGATGCTTCTTGCATTTTCGATGGTGATCTAAAGCAACATTATTTCTAGGATTCTGGAAAGAAAATTTCAACAACTTTAAATAAAAATATTTCTTACTGTTTTCACAAATTCCGATGATGAATGTATGATATTCTGTTGTTTTCTGCTATTTGAAGAGCTTATAGTAGATTTCTTACTAATTGGTGAATCAACTGCAATGGGTCGAGCGCTCATATGCACTGTCGAATGCGAATGTGAAGATTTCTTCCATTATCGACAATATTTACGTAGATAATAAATAATATAAAACTTACTTTTCTTTCATTTCGTATTGAGATTTTAACTATTCGAACATTCATTCTTTCTTGTCAAATCATAACATAAAATCTGCGAATAAGCCAGCAGATAAAAAGAAATATGATTATTATTTTCATTTTATTTTTCTACAATCTTTTTTTGCCTATCAAAGGTTTCATCGAGTTAATATATTTTCGAGTACTTTTAAGTGTATATACAATAAAATGGGATAGTTCAGTATTGTCGTATTTTTGAAATAGGTCATCATGACGAATAGAATTATTTTGAAGGATTGTTTTACTTTTGATAAAAGGGCAGCAACAATCCTGGATGACAAATAATGTTAATCTTTACCTTTTTTTTTATTTTTCTCTTCCTTTTATTAAATATCACAACGAATATCATTTTGGCACAAAACACATGAATTTCGAACGTTTACCAATTGAAATTCTCTTCAATTTATTCGATTACTTTCGAATTTATCATTTATTTCAACTTTTCTATAATCTAAATTCACGATTCAATACAATCCTATTCGATTATTCTCGAAAATCTCATTTAGATTTCCAATCGATATCAAAAACTAACTTCGACCTTCTTTGTCAGAATTATTTACCTTTATTTTCAAATCAAATTCATTCTCTTCGATTATCTGACGACGATGAAACACCACAACAAACAATACTCTTTCTTTCCTATGGTTTCCATCTTCATCAATTCGTTCACTTACAATCTATAACTCTATCCAATTTTCATTCGTCATACATCTTAGACAAACTTCTAACTGAATGTTCCGATCTACCATGTTTAACCTATTTCAAACTACACGATTGTCATCTGTCAATTGACCGAAATCATGCTAGTAATTTATACAATCGAATATGGAATCTACCGAAACTAGTTCACTGTTATCTTGATATTCATTTTTCTAATGGAAATTATTTTCCTCGACCAACATGTGTTTCACAATCACTTGAATATTTATCATTTTTAAATCTATCCTGTTATTCAAAGGAACTAATCGATTTATTTCAATCAACACCTAATCTTCGATCATTAATCGCTGATTTCATGGATTATGACGAACATTTCGATTTGACTTTTCCAATGAGATCAATTACACGTTTGAAACTTTCATTCGATGGATCATTGATTATTCTCGAAAATCTCCTTCAAAAACTTCCTGATCTATCACATTTAACATTAGAAATAATTAATAACTATATGAATGGTTATCAATGGCAAGATTTAATCGAACGAAATCTTCGAAAATTAAAACGATTTGAATTTAAAATGCGTTTTTCTCCATCGACAAACGACAACAAAGACGAACAATCGAATGAAATTCTCAGTTCATTTCAAACGAAATTCTGGCTCGATGAACATCAATGGTTCGTTCGATGTCATTGGTATTCATCCGACGATCACTATCAACTCGATTTCATCGATCTCTTTACTCTACCATATGCATTTCAAAAATTTCTCAGTCATACTCGTTGTACATTAGTTAAATCGACTTGTTTATCGAATGATGATTTCTGGACATACGATCGTGTTCGTCATCTGTGTTACGGTTCAACACATTTCATCAATTCGATTCTTTCTCAAGTTCGATTTTCGAATATCAAACATTTATCACTATCATTGCCATTCAATGAATTATTTTTCTCGATTGTAACTCAACTCGAACGATTGACATCATTGAAACTCTCGATAAATTCAAAGAAAAATCTCGAATCAATTCCTTCGCAATTACAAACTCTTCTTCATCGAACAACTCGTTTACATTCATTAAGTTTTAGCACATGGTCAATCGATTATTTGTCAATTTTATTCGCCAACAATTTCGATCGATCGATTCGACATTTAAATCTCAAGAATTTCACATGTGGAAAAACTTGTCGATATTTCAACGATGAACAATGCGAACAGATCAGTCGATCGAAACTCGGTAAACAATGTCAATTACTTTCAATTAAACTTGAACATCGACATCAAATTGTCTATCTAGTCAATCGAATGTCTCAACTTCGAACATTAAATGTTCGATGTCAAGACGATTCGTGGACGAATAATGAGTTGCTAAGTACGCAAGATGAACTTATTCATTGGCTGAGAGACTATCTGCCTTCGTCGTGTGTTGTCACACGAGAGAATCTTTCAATTCGAATTTGGATACGTTAAAAATGAAAAGTTGTTCTTTTTCTTGTTTCGTCAATTTATTTGAGAATGTATATTTAAATGATTCATTTTTCTCTGCAAACCAGATGAATTATTTAAAGTATGAACGAATGATCCATCTGATTTTTCGTACGAAAGTAAACCACCATCAATAAATTTCCCAATATGTACACGATCTCGACAAATATCACTTGAAAATTGTTCGATCGGTATTTGATTTTCTAAAATAACCGTTGGTGGAATCGATTTCAAACGTTGATTGTCATCTTTATCTAATAAATATCGTCCAGGACAATTAGCAATCTCCTTCCAAGAATATAAATTAAAAAGTTTTTCAAAATCCATCAAATGATGCAATGACACACACACACACACACACACACACACTTCCTCTCTACTTGTTGTCATTGCACAATCTTTTTCACCAATACGAAATCTGATAAAAGCTCCATCTCTTCCTACGACCGAAAAATTGGGAATACGGTTGAATGCACAATCGAACCGTGACTTGAAAATAAAAATAAACAAGGAGTAGATGGAAAATATTGACGAACTACGTCGCATTTCAACTGAATTGTTCGAGAGAAAATTAATACACAAACCGATTGCGATCGATGATCAACTAGCTGAACTATGTTTGAAATCATCTAAATCAACTATTGATGAATTCGATAGTAACGAAAATCATATAATCGTTTGGTTAACAACTGATTGCAAACAATCAATCGAAATAGTCGCTGACCTTCAAATACAATTTTTCAATACCAATGACGAATTCATTGATTTTATTAGTGAAATACAAACTAAGAATGTATTTGCTATTATTGATGATAATCTTGCTTTCGATATACTTCCATTCTTAAATGATTTCTCACAAATAGTATCCATTTTTATTAAACAAACAACAAACAATCTGTTATCAATCGATTCACAGAAGCCTATTCATATTAGTTCAAATGATAAAAACGAAATTTTTGATGCGATTAAAGAAAATATTGAAGTTTATGCAAACGATTACATATCCACGAATATATTTACTGCTCACATAGACGAAGAGTCAACTAATGAAACAAAGAATGCGTCATTTCTTTGGTATCATCTTCTGATTAATTCATTATTCAATCTTAAACATTGTCAACATTCATCCAAACAAGAACTTGTTAACTACTGCCGCGAACAATACAAAGTTAATTCGGCACCACAGAAAACGATTGATAATTTTGAAAAAACCTATTCATCTGATAATGCCATTATGTGGTATACGAAAGAATCATTTCTTTATCATCTATTTAATCATGCATTGAGAACACGTTGTATTGATTCGATATTTAAATTTCGATTTTTTCTTATTGATTTTCAAGAACAACTCGAACAAAATTACGATGAAGAAATATTTGATCGTACGAAGATAGTTTATCGTGGTCAACGATTTTCCCCGTTAGAATTCGAGAAACTAACAAAAAGTAAAGATGCATTTATTGCAATAAACACCTATTTTTCAACAACGATCGACAAACAAACAGCTGAAGTTTGGGCTCAAGGTCAGTTTTCTGTTCTATTTGAAATTAATCTCAGTAATGTCAAGTCTATTAAAAACAAACGAGCTCGGCCTGTATATGTTGCTCACAAAAGCGCAATTCCAGATGAAAAAGAAGTTATCTTTCCGATTGGATCAATTTTTAAAATTGATCAAGTCAATATAGATGGTAATTCGTGTCGAATACTTCTATCTGTAGCTAATGACGATAAATACGAAGAATTATTTAATTATTTGCAAAATAATATCATTCAAACATTACCATCGACAGTTCAATTTGCAGATTTACTTATTTCATCGGGTGAATATAACAAAGCTGAAGAATTTATTCCACTATTAATCCAAGAACTCGAAACATCAGACGATAACGTAAGTATCGGTTATGCTTATAGCTATCAAGCTGATATTCTAACTGAAAGAAACCATCATCAATCTGCTTTGTCTTGGTACGATAAAGCATTGGCTCATATTCCCAATGGAGATATTAAATGTGCGAAAATCTATTTGCAAATGTCATCAGTTTATCGTGATAGCAAAGATTTTAAAAATGCTTCCAAATATCTACAAAAAGCATCTACCTATGAACAACAAATGGATTCATTTATTCGAATTCAATTGTGGAACAGCTACGGTCGTTTTTATACGGATCAAAATCAATTCGATCAAGCTCTTGACTATTTCAATAAAGCATTAAATTTATGTTCCGACGAACATATCAACAACTTTCATCTACCTACGATTTACTTTTCTCTTTCACTATTACACATGAAAAAATCTGACTACACTCAAGGTATTCAACTGCTGAGAGATGCTTTGAAAGAATCGAATTCTCTCATTCCAAAAACTCATCCACATTACACTCTCATTTACTTTTTCATTGGATTACTATATCATCAATCACATGATTATTCCAATGCATTGATCTATTGTCAAAAAGCATTACAAAATGATAAACATATCACACCTTTTCAACGTATACTTACTTGCTGTTTGCTTGTTGAAATATCGATGAATAACAATGATATTTACAAACAAATTCATTATTCTACTGAAGCATTTCATGTTTATCAAAAACGTAATACAACGGCTTTGCCTGATTCGATTAAACAAACCGTATTTGTAAATAGAAGTTCATCGGAACTCATTCAACATAATTTTCAATCGGCAATGTCTTTACTCGTTGATAGTTTAGAATGTATTCACGAGACTGAAGAAAGATTAATTATTTATGGAAGCATGGCAGGAATCTATTTATGTCTCGATGACAAAGAAAAAGCATTGGATTGTTTAGAAAAATCATCTGAATTGCATAGTTTGAGTTCAGATCGAATTGTCATCGCAGATTTGAATTATTGTTATTCTCGTTTTTATGCAATGCAATCTGACAATGTTAAATTCATGGAACATGTTGAAAATGCATTGAAATTAAGTGAAGAAAATCGAAATTATGATCATATTTATATTTACGCTGTAAAATTAATTGAATTATGTCCCAATAAAGCCGATCATTATATCAAAAAGCTCAGTCATATACTCGAGCATTCGAATGATCTGTCACTTAAAAACAAAGAAGCGTATCACACATATCTCGGCATATATTTTCAACAAAATAGAGAAAATTTACGTGCACTTGATCATTTTCAAACGTTATTAATACTTCAAAAGTCAAAAAATCCAATATGTTATCATGATTTGATTTGTACGAACTCATTGATTGTGAATACATATCGAAACATGGAGTCGAACTTTGCGAACAAGATCATTGAGTATGGTGAAGAATGTTTGTTTATGTATGATCAATTGAGTCAAATGAAAAATCTTCCATTGCAAGAAAAATATTTAATATCATTCCGAGAAGGAAAACTTGTTGATAATCTATCAGAATCTTCATTATTAACAACGAAAATTTTTATGATCCATTGTTTCTTAGGAGATATTTTCAAAAATCAACGAGATTCTGTTCGAGCATTAGATCATTTTGATCATGCAGAACAATTGCTCGCTGATTATCAACGACAAAAGCCATTATCTGAACCTGCTGAACTTTATTTTCTATTATCATCGGGTTACAAGAATCTGTCATCATATCAAAAAGCTATTTTCTATCAGAAAAAAGCTATTGAAAGTTTACCGAGCAATGATCACCGTCTTGGTAGTTATTATGCATGTTTAATTCACTATTATTACAAAATAAAAGATTTTACATCAGCCATTGGAATTTTTCCAACAGCTTTAACATGTTTATCTAGTTCACCAGTAGTTGATACTGGTAATCTTGCATCTATCTTGGATTTAATGTCATTGATATGTGCAGAACTGAATAGCTACGAATTGGCATTTACCTATTCGGAACAAGCACTAGGCTATCGTCTATTATCACAACCTCAAGATTATAATTCGATAGTTTTCAATTATTGTGCTGGAGCTAACTATCTCTGGAAATGGAAACCGTGGGATCCCAAACAACCATTGACATTTCTCCTGCCTGCATTGAACATCAATCGTCGAATGCTTACAAACAGTAAATTAGAAAATCTATATGCGCTTGTTGGCTTTTTCTACGAAAGAAATAATATGTACAAACAATCACTTTCGTACTATGAAAAATCTTTTATTTATTTGATATCAACTGATGATCAGATCGATTATTATAGAAAAATTTGGATGATTTATATTTGTATGGGAAATTTCAGACAAGCTCTTAACATTATCTATCGATCCATGAACATCCAGATTGGTCACGAGCATATGCAAATATGTGATACATATATGAAGATGGGATGGACAATTTATCGAATGGGGAAATATAAACTAGCATATCAATGTTTCATTACATCTTTCAACTGTCTCCGAGATGGTAAAATTGGAAAAACACATGAGCGTTACGGAGAAATTTACAATTACATTGCATTGGTCTATTTCAAATTTGGAGAACTTCATCAAGCATTAAAATATGCACTCAACTCACGAGCTATTCTATTGTTAGACAAAAACAAACATGCATTACCTATTCTTCCTTGTATAACATTAGGATTGATTGAATGTCGACTTGAAAATTACCATCGATCACTCGAACATTTTGGAAAAGCGTGGGAATTGATTTACAATAATAATCGTTTCTACTATCTCGCCTACAAAACTTTGTATAATCACATTGGTTATGTCTATTTCAAATTGAATCAAATCGATTTAGCAATGAAATTCTATGAAAAATCATTATCTTTAACTCAACAACATCCTGATGCTGCACAAATACATAAAAATATCGGACTGATCTATGAACTCAATCGTGAAACATATTCCAAAGCAATTGATTGTTATGAATCTGCATTAAAATGTCTTCGAGAGTATAAAGATCATTCGGATCATAAATTATGCGAGAGTCTTCTCACTCGATTATTATCAAAAATGGGAAAAAGAAGAAACAAAAATAGACTTTGTCAATTGATTTGATTTTTTTATACACGAAATTAATTGAAGTAACTTTTTTTTATACAGCAATAATAAAATTTCTTTATTTGATACGTATACGTTTCAGTATGTTTCAAGTGTCCATAGTTTTGTTTGATTTCATCAATATTCGCATCATTGAAATTCGGTTTTTCGATTTTGATAAAAAAATCGAATATCTCAAGTGATTGACAAAACGAAAGCATTGCATTTAGATCACGACATGCATTTTGAATTGTATCCGAATAAAACATTGAAATCATTATATATTTAATATCCCGTAAACATCTACATATACCAAACAATTCATCCATGCTCATATTCATACGATCATGCTCGTCGCGTACTGTTAAATAGAGTTCTCTCAAATGTGCGTGTTTGGTCGCCAGTTGATGCTGTTCGTTTGTACTAATGGTCACACGGAATGTTTCTAAATTACTTAGATTCTCAAGAATCATATAGAATGCACTTTTTGTACAATAAGATATTTCGAGATGAGTTAGAACATTTGAACAATCAGGCGTAAAATGAATTTGTTTGCAATCGAGGTATGGTAATTTGACTTCTTTTAATTTTCGAAATTGTTCAGTACAAATGGTTTTACATAAATTTGCATATTCGTCTGAGAACTGAAGTGAACTTAATTTCTCAAAACTTAAACTTGTGAGATGAGGCAAATAGGTTGGTCGAATGTGATCTAATTGATTTATCGATGGTTCAAGATAGAATTTTAAACATTGAACGTTGGTAAATTGTTGAATATCTATTCGTTTTTCACTACCATTATGAAATACTTTTAAAACATGAACTTGTGCAGGATTTATATTTGGTAAAACATATTGACGAACTTGAGCATCATAGAGTTTATCAAGTTTAATCGGCATAGAATTAAGAATCATATTAATACGTGAATTTAATCCGTAAAATGCTTGAAATCTATCTGGTTGAGATAGATAGTTGAAGATTAAAACGAATATTTCATTTGAAATTTGCTGATCCATATATGTTTATACAAAGAGATTTTTCTTCGACAGTAGATAATGAATCAAAGATAAGATGCTGATAAACAATCTAAACAGATCTACGTTTCAAAAGAAAAAAAAACCTACAGTAAACCGTTTTATTGCACGAAAGTATTCAACCAATTCATATTACGAGAATTACCTTCGTGTATGAGCAATCAATCGCTAACGACCTCTATATATCTTCACATTATCGAGATAAATTTACACCATGGAGCTGTGAAATTGCGTTCGTATTTTAAAATAACGAGGTGTTTAAAATTAGAGGTTCGGCTGTATGACTTATTATTAATCGTGTACTTCTGAAAAACTGTAATAAACCGTCAAATTCTTATGATCTTCTTTTTCGTTTGAAGACTAAAATAAGCAAGAATAAATTGAAGTATTTCATTTCATAGAATGCTAAACTACGGAGAAATAGAATTACGTGATTGCATGAATCGGTTCACTTCAAAAGTTTCAAATTAGTAATCAGATGCTCATATAAAATAATGTAGTCACAGACGGGAATCACGTTCATAAAATTACAAACAAACTACGTAATGGGAACAGTCGATAAATTAAACATTGTATCGCAGGAAATGAACATATATTTTGGTATTTTGGTGTTTATTAGTGGCATAATTGGTAATTTATCAAATCTTGTCATATTTCAGACATTACAAACATTTCGAGAGACAACTTCAGGATTTTATCTAACAATTATTTCAATAATGAATACGGGATTAATGTTAGGATCATTATTGGTTCGAATTATTAGCGATGGTTTTAAAACAAATATCAAAGGTATCCCTTCGATTTGTAAAATTCAAGTAGCATTGACAGCATACTATGCTACGTTTTCATTTGTGGTTTTATGTGCTGCAACAATTGATCAATATATTTCGATGAGTCAATTTCGACAGCATAGTAATCAACGATTTGCTAAACGACTTGTTATCCTCACAAGTATAATTATTGCTTGCTACTGTATTCTATTTCTTCTCTATTGGGATGCACCATTTGGAATATGCATGATTGTTAATCCAAATTTTATTAAGTATACAAATTATTTTCATTCACCAATCA
>ERZ781398.3555-NODE-3555-length-12043-cov-3.729980_pt1 | contig 12043 bp, 9 predicted proteins | sample MGYA00433077_ERZ781398 | MGnify/ENA primary metagenome ERZ781398 (study PRJEB29847, sample SAMN06458254) | wastewater metagenome | isolation source: Wastewater bioreactor | place: South Africa: Cape Town | study: EMG produced TPA metagenomics assembly of the... | reverse complement strand
CCTCTCTGGGATACAGTCAGCCCGCCATCAGCCAGCAGCTGCGGCGTTTGGAGAACCGGCTGGGGGTTGCGCTGATCGAGCGCGTCGGTCGCGGCGTGCGGCTGACGGAGGCCGGCCGCGTGCTCGCCCGTCATGCGCCGGCCGTGACGCACGCCTTCGACGCCGCCGCCGAAGAACTGGCACAGCTGAGGGGGCTGCGCACCGGTGTCGTCCGCCTTGTCGCCTTCCCCTCGGCTTCGCCCGTGCTCGTTCCGCGGTCGCTTGCGACGCTGTCCGCTTCTCACCCCGGACTCACGCTCACCTATGTGGAGGCGGAGCCACCGGAGGCGGTGGAAGCGATTCGCGAAGACCGCGCCGACATCGCGCTGACGTTCAGCTACCCGGGGGACCGCGACGACCCGCACGGATCGAGCGCCCGGGGGCTCACCGTACGCAGCGCGGGTCGCGACGACCTGCTGCTCGTGCTGCCCGGAGGCCATGCGGATGTGGCGGACGTCGCGGCACTCGCCGACGCGACGTGGATCGCCGGTTGCCCTCGCTGTCGCGGCCATCTGCTGGAGCTCTGCGGTCGCGCGGGATTCGAACCGCGCATCGGGTTCGAGACCGACAATGCCGTCGCGGTCGAAGGACTCGTGGCGCAGGGGTTGGGCGTGGCGACGTTGCCGCGGATGGCGGTCGAGTCCTTCCCGTTGCTGCCCGGCGTGCAGACCTCGCCGCTGCCGCCGGCCGAGGCGCGAGGACTCCACGTCGTCACGGCACGCGACGCCGAACGGGTGCCGTCGGTGAGCACCGTGCTCGAGGTGCTCGGGCGGGAACTCGCTGCGGTGCAATCCGTATCAGCCTGACCCGCGGCGTGATCGCCGGACCGCGCCGCGCGCTCGTCGTCGCGACGCGGGGGTGACGATTCGCTAGGCCCGCCCGCCGCCTAGACTGGAGGCGATGTCTGCCGCGATCCATCCCCGTACCACCACCGCTTCCGGAACCGACGTCCGCGTACGGTTCTGCCCGTCGCCGACCGGCCTTCCGCACGTCGGCATGGTGCGCACGGCGCTCTACAACTGGGCGTACGCACGGCACACCGGCGGATCGATGGTCTTCCGGGTGGAAGACACCGACGCCGCCCGCGACAGCGAGGAGAGCTACCGGCAGCTCGTCGACGCGCTGACGTGGCTCGAGATCGACTGGGATGAGGGCGTCGAGAAGGGCGGCCCGCACGAGCCGTACCGTCAGTCGCAGCGTGGCGCGATCTACGCCGAGGTGCTCGACAAGCTCGTGGCGAGCGGCGCCGTCTACGAGTCGTACTCGACCGCGGAGGAGATCGACGCCCGCAACGAGGCTGCCGGTCGCGCCAAGCAGCTCGGCTATGACAACCACGACCGCGACCTGACCGACGAGCAGAAGGCCGCCTTCCGCGCCGAGGGCCGTGAGCCGGCCTGGCGCCTGCGCGTGCCCGACCACGACGTCACCTACGTCGACCTCATCCGCGGCGAGGTGACCTTCCCGGCCGGTTCCTTCCCCGACTTCGTCGTCGTGCGCGCGGGTGGACAGCCCCTCTACACGTTCACGAACCCCGTCGACGACGCGCTGATGGGAATCACGCACGTCATCCGGGGCGAAGACCTGATGCCGTCGACGGCACGTCAGCTCGCTCTGTATGCGGCGCTGTGCGACGCGGGTGTCGCCGATTTCGTGCCGCGCTTCGCGCACATGCCGCTCGTGCTCGGTGAGACCGGAACGAAGAAGCTCTCCAAGCGCGACCCGCAGGCCGACCTGTTCCTGCTGCGCGACAAGGGCTTCATCCACGAGGGGCTCCTCAACTACCTCTCGCTCCTCGGCTGGTCGATCGCAGCCGACCGCGACGTGTTCTCCCGCGATGAGCTCGTCGCGGCGTTCGACATCGTCGATGTGAACCCGAACCCGGCCCGCTTCGACCAGAAGAAGGCCGAGTCGATCAACGGCGACCACATCCGCATGCTCGAAGCATCCGACTTCGCCGCGCGGCTCGTCCCGTACCTGCACGCCGCCGGCGCCGTCGAGAACCCGCCGACCGCCGCGCAGCAGGCGACGCTGGATGCCGCGGCGCCGCTCGTCCAGGAGCGCATGCAGCTGCTCGGCGACGCGCCGGGGCTCCTCGGGTTCCTCTTCCGCGACGAGGTCTCGTACGAGGACGACGCGCTGAAGGGCCTCCCCGCGAACGCCGGTGAGGTGCTCGTGGCCTCGGTCGGCGCACTCGAGCTCGTGCCCGAGCAGGGGTTCACCGCTGCGGCCGTGCAGGACGCCCTCTCCGTCGCGCTCATCGACAGCCTCGGCCTGAAGCCGCGCGTAGCTTACGGGCCGCTGCGCGTCGCGGTGAGCGGACGCCGCGTCTCGCCGCCGCTGTTCGAGTCGATGGAACTGCTCGGTAAGGACGAGTCGATCCGTCGACTCGGCGCCCTCGTGCAGAAGATCGGCTGACTCAGCCCGCGCAGTCGTAGACGCCGGTCACTCCGGCATCCATCACCTCGGTGCAGTTCGCCAGCACCCAGGTGTGGATCTGTGCGCTCATGGACGTATCGGTCGCGGCGGCTGCGCTGAACGCCCCACCGAACCCGCCGCCGAAGGGACTGCCGCCGCTCGTGAGCACGTAGCGGAGCGAACCGTCGGTGATGAGCTGCTGGAAGGCGGCGAGGGTCGGAGCGGGGTCACGTCCGTTGAAGCCGCCGATCGGCAGGACGGCGGCACCGCCGGTATCGATGATGAGCGATGCCGCCGACTGCGCACCGAACGTCGCGACCAGATAGCTCGCGGAACCACGGTGCTCGCGCAGCCAGGAGATCGTCGCGCCATCCGCGCTGCCACCGCCGCTCCCGCCGCGCACCAACCCACCGAACGCACCTGTCGAGCCGGCCGCGTCTCCCGGGCGCGTCATGGCGGCGGAGCCCGGTCGCTGGCCACGCGTGTGTCCCGCGCCGTTCGCAACACCGCCCGGCATTCCTCGACCGGCGAATGACCCTGCGCCGCCCGTGCCCGGAAGCCCGCCGAAACCCGCGGGGCCGCGCGCCGAGAATCCGACGATGGCGCTCGCCGATGCGCCGCCCGCGACCGGATTGGTCGAGTTCGGCGCGCCGACCGTGACGACCGACCAGACGGCCGGCGTCAGGATCAGGGCGACGGTCGCGACGACGGCGGTGAGCGTCCGTCGCACGCCGCGCCGCGCGTCCCACAGGATGAGCAGCGCGGCGCCGATCGCGAGAATGCACTGCACGAGCGCCGCCGGGACGGAGTACGTGCTCGCTCCGATGCTCAGGCTGATCGCGAGGGCCGTCGCGGCGGCGGTGAGCGGCAGGGCGAGCTGAGCCCACAGCACGCGGCGACGGCGGGCGAACGCGAACGCGGTGCCGATGAGAAGCGCGACCGGGATCGACAGCGATGCCGTGTAGAACTGATGCATCCCGGCGACGACCGAGAACATCGCGGCGAACGTGGCGAACCAGACGGCGCCGAAGACGAGCAGCGGACGCCGGAACCGCAGCGCGATCAGCACCGCGATCGCGACGATCGCGGTCGGGAGCAGCCATCCGATCTGCCCGGCGAGGGCCTCGTTCAGCAGTCGGAAGGGCGACGCCCCGCCCGAGAACGGGGGAGTGAAGGAATGGTAGGCCGAGGCATCCGACGTCGCTGAGCCGAACCGCCCGAGGCCGTTGTAACCGAAGACCATCTCCCACGGGCTGTTCGCCAGCGTGCTGCCGATGTACGGGCGGGCGGATGCCGGGATGAGCGACACGATCACGATCCACACGAGCGACAGGGCGAGGCTCGACGCGCCCGCGATCGCGACGTGCGCGATGCGACGCCGCCACGACTGCCGCGTGCAGAGGTAGGCCGCCGCGAGTGCCGGCCACACCGCCCACGACTCGAGCATGTACGTCTGGAACCCGGCGGCGACGAACGCTCCCGCGGCGATCAGCCACCCGAGGCTGGGGCGTTCGAGCGCGCGCGTCGCGGCCCAGGCCGTCAGCGCGAGGCAGAGGACGAAGAACGTCTCCGGCTGGTTCGAGCGGGCGACGGCGACGAGGATGGGCGTCGTCGCCACGACGGCTCCCGCCACGAGGCCGGCGGCCGGACCCGCCCAGCGCCGGGCGGTGAACGCCGTGACGACGACGGATGCCGTGGCGGCAAGCGCGTTCGGGATGACCGTCGCCCACGGCGAGAACCCGAACGCTTTGATGAACAGCGCCGGGATCCAGAAGGAGCCGGGGATCTTGTCGAGCGTCACCGTGCCGGACGGGTCGAGCGCACCGAAGAAGAAGTTCGACCAGTTCTGGCTCATCGACAGGGCGATCGAACCGTAGTAGTCCGACATGGATGCCCCGACGCCCCAGCCGGTCAGAGTGGCGGCCACCACGGCGAGGAGCGCGACGCTCCAGCCCCACCGCACGCGCGGCGCACGCAGGGTGGCGGCGGTCGTGGGATCCGCGTACAACGGAGGAGCGGCGAGGCTGGTCACGCAGTGACGCTAGGCCCGAAGACCATGCGCCGCCGCGGCGAGGGCTATGAGGTCGCTGAGCGCGACGCGCCCGCGATCCGCCCTGGTTTGGCCGGCCCTGTCCCGTGGGCTAAGCTAGACCCTCGGTACGACTTCGGTCGAACCTCCTTGGGGTATGGTGTAATTGGCAACACGGCTGATTCTGGTTCAGTTGTTCTTGGTTCGAGTCCAGGTACCCCAGCAATATCGTCGTTACTCAAACCCTGGTCAAATGAACTGGCCTCGTTTGAGACTGAGACCAAACTCCCCGCTCGCGAGCGGGGAGTTCTGTTTTGGTCAGACACGGCGTTCTGACGTGCATTTGCGAAGCGTCCGTGGATCTCGCGGATGTGTGCGTTGGCGTCGCGGCGTTCCGCTTCGATCTTGATTCCTCGTCGGTCACGTAGACGACGAGGCGGTTGAAGTACGCGGTCAGGAGATCGCGTCGAAAAGCGTCGGACGCCCTGCCGTAGAGCGTCCCAGGGTCCACCAGGAGCGCGAGGAAGCTCAAGACGCTCTCTGCGGTGTACTGCAGTCGGTCGACGGTGAATTCAAGCTGTTCCTCGACGGCCGCGCGTTGCGTGGTCGTCTTCTCGATGCGTGCGTGGATCTTGCTCATCGGGAGCGCGCCGGTGGCTGCAAGCTGAATCGGCCTGATCTTCCTCTCGGGAGCCTTGTCAGGCCGATTCATTTCTACGGCTCTCGATGTCCCATCTTGGAATCTAGATAGGCGAAGATCGTCCGCCCGGCGTTGATCGCGAGCAGGGCTTCTGGGTCATCTAGAAGCTCAAGGTTCGGGTGTGCGACGCTCGCGTTGTTCCGGATCGGGTTGAGCGTGTCGAGCACGTTCGCAAGTGAGTTGAGCACGCGCGTGATGTCTTCGGCGCGGGGGCCCGTCGCCTGAAGCGCTGGATGGTGTTGCCGCAGAAGTTTGAGCGCTCGTGTGGAGGTGGCACCCTCCTCGATCTCGATGCTGGAGCTTTCGCACAGTGCGAGCAGATGCCCGTGGAGTGCGGTGTGGATGCGATCGACTGCACTCGTTGCCCCGCTCGTGCGAACGAGGTTGTCGGCATCTCCCAGCGCTCTGATTACTACAGCTCGGGTTTCGGTGGGGCTTGCGATCGTGATGACTGTCGCGCCTTCAAGCTCCGCAGCCCACTGAAGTATCTGCTTCCTCAATCGCGTACGTGAGTCCGATTGGGTATCCTCGTCCCCGAAGCGATCGATAACGCCGCGCAGGATCTTCGCCTGGTCGTGAGGCTTGCGCGTACTCAGGATTTCGATAAAGCGCTGCCGTGTTGTCCCGGTGTATGTCTCCGGGAAGACATCGTCGATTCCGCAGTATTCCGGGTAGAAATCGGTGTGGGTGCGGTAGGAGAAATCTCCGAGGTAGCCGCCCTCGACGCCGATGTATCGGTTCACGACAGTCATGATGTGCTGGTTGCTGAGCGCCATGCCTAGAAGCGCTCCGGTCGCCAGCCCGACAAATACTTGTCGGCAAGCTGGAGCACCTCGTCATCGCCGAGGCTGTTTCGCACGTTAGCGACTACCTTCTTGACCGCTTCCTCGGATCCGAAGACTTGGACCAGAAGCTCCCAGGCGAGGCGGTCTTCGGTCTTGACCTGTCGAGAATCCATCGACTGTGATCGCGCCGTCGACTTGAGTGAGTGCAGGACCGCTCGCAAGAGGACGGGATCGTCGTTCGGCTCGAGTGGCGGTTTGCCTGTTTCGGTCTGAACAGCGTCGTAGATGCGCCATGCGTCCCATTCGCGTGACGGCTCGGGTGGTGGTGTCTTTCGGAGTCGTGCTACGAAGTCCGCCTGAATCTGCTCGGCAAACGCTTCACTGACGAGCTTGTGGCCAGCGCCCTCGCGGTAGCCCATGCTATGGATGAAGTCGAGTTGCGATGAGTACGTCTCAATGCCTTCGAGAATCTGTGCCACCAGCGCTTCGCGCTCTGACTCATCCTCGACGCGGCGGAGGAGCCGAAGGACGACGCGGGCAACAGTGATGTCGCGGCGTCCGATGTCGAAGAAGCCCCGCTGCTTCTTCTCCGGAATAGCGTCGATAAGGTTCAGTAGCGTCATGGACCCTGGGACGATCATGTCGTTCGTGAACTTCGCCTCATACGAGGTAAGGCCTTCCAAGACGGTCTCCAGCTGCTCGGGATCCAGCCCTGTCAAGTACGCCTTCAGCGCCGCTCCGTCGCTGAGAAGCTCAAAGGCATGCTCGGAGCTTCGAAACGCGACGAGCTCATCTGGTGCAACTCGATCAAAGTAGAGGTTGAGGAAGTCGATGTGTGCCATGCGGTGCGCGGTCCGCCACGTGCTGAGCCAGTCGGATCCGTAGTGATTGTTCTCGATGTACTGCAGCGCAACCGGGAAGACGCGGTTGATGAGTGCACGGATCACGTCATCGTCGTCCGGGAACTTCGCGAGTAGTGCTGTGATGCGCTTCTGGGCCTGCTCGTCCTTGCGTCCCATGATCTCGCGCGCGTTCGTGAGATCGCTTCGGAGAGTCGACAATTGCTGGACTAGTTCGGGACGGAAGACGCGCAGCGCCTCCATTGCGAGGAGGTCGACGAGATCGACTTCATCGCCGAGGCTCTTGATGGTTGACCTCGCGGAGATCGCGTAGCGGGTTACATCCCGCATGTTGGCGAACAGTGGATCGATCACCTCCCAGTAGACGTCACTCCATCTGCTGTCGTCGAGCGTGGCGTTCGCGACTGGGGCAAGGATGCGGTTGAGTTCTTTGAACACCTGAGATCGAAGGAGCTTCTCCGGCGCCTGCGGAACATCGAAGCTCAGCTGGACGATCTTCTCGAGATACGCCCGCCCAGGTACGCCGTCCTCGGTCAGCGCCTGCTCCACTCGCTCCCGGTCGAACGCGAGCACATAGATGATGTTCGGGAAGCTGGCGGTTAGACGGACGAGCTTGAAGATCTCGCGGATCTCGATGGTGGTGAGTCGATCGATGTCATCAATTACAACCACGATCGGCTGGTCCAGTCCCGAGAGATCTTGGGTAATCTCTTCTCGCACCTTCTTCGCGCTACGGTCCGCGTTAGTCCAGTCCGCCAGTCCCGCCAGTGCAGCAGCGGCCGCTTCGCCAGCCAGCGCCGCTCCGGGAACCGGAATGAACTGAGAGACCGGCTTGAAGATGCCGGCGTATTGAGCCAGCCAGTCGGCGGTCTTGCCGAAGCGGCTCTTGCTGCGGACATTGAGTTCGGCGCCGATCTCGGTGAAGAAGAAGCTGACGAGCTGGTTCGAGCCGGAGAACATCCACGGGTTGAAGTCGACGACAGTCAGAGCGGGTTCGGCCTCGAACTGCTCCCGCATCAGGTTGATGAAGGAGCTCTTGCCGTGCCCCCACGGCCCCAGGATGCTTACGACAAGTCCTTGACTGGTATCGAGCTCCCGGATCGACTCCGCAAAGTCGTGTGCGACAGGAGCACGTCCGAGGTCGTCGTCAGCAGAGGATGTGATCGGTGCATCGACTGGGGGCTTCTCTTGTGAGCGTTCGGTGCTAGTCATATGTCCCTACTTATGCGCTCCTACCTCGATTATTGCAAGCGCTACCGACACGCTCATGCTTTGAGTTCGCGGGGGAGTATTGGCTAGTCAGTAGCGCTCTATGCCGAGGCTCACTAATCGCGACTACCTTCCGACTCGTCACTTCCTGGCCACGCTCTGGGAGCGAAGCTCCGGAGGCTTCTTCGGAGTGCTTCCTGGCTGTGCCCAGCGCAATCTCCATGACTTCTTTGCCTTCACAGTCACCATGGAGGACACCGAGGCTCTCACACATCGCGCCGAGATGACGGCAGCCTTCCCTTCTCTGCCACAGGCGGCGGGCCGTGCCCTCCCGGCGGTGATGCCCACGCCGAAGGACGTCCGCACCCCCTGCTGGATCGACATCGGGATCAGATGGCCCGGCTTACGCGTGTTGCCGGAGAGACGCGGGTCGTGCGGGATGGAGGCATCAACGCGTCCAAGGCTTGATGTCGATGCCCTCAATACATCGCTGCGCCAGCTTGGTGAAGATCAGGACTCGACAGTGTTGTAGATGACAACGTCTTGGAGGAACACGGTTAGTAGCGCGCGCCTGGCATCCTTCGATGCGCGCTTCCAAAGTTTGCCGGGACGACGCAGTCCGTCCAGGTGGACTGTGAGATCGGGCGCGCTGGCGTCAACTATGAGCTGCTCGGTGCCGGACGGAAGTCGCTGAGTGGCCGCCCCCCCGAGATCGGACGCGACGAGGCCGTCGCCTCGCGGAGACTGATCTCGGCGCTTTCCCGCCTGGGCGTCATGGGGACGGCCGACAGCGCGGGACTTCCCGCGCTGATGGCGGCGACGTCACCCGGCGACGCGGGCGGGCGGTTCTACGGACCGTCGGGCATCCGCGGCCTCGGAGGGCGTCCGGCGGAGCAGAAGCTCTACTCGCGCCTGCGCAGCCCGGCGGATGCGCGCCGAATGTGGGATGTCACGCAGGAACTCATCGGGGTGCCGTTCCCCGCGAACTGATCGTTCCGCTGGGAGGGCCCGTCGCGCATCGTCCATCGTCGGCAGGACACAATGGGGCATGGCCACGTGGAACGGGACGGCGCCGCCGGATGCCACGGCGCCCGGGACCGCTGTCCGTACAGCCGTCGCCGTCGGCGCCGCGGCATCCGCGGTCTTCGCGCTCATCCTCGCGCTCGTCGTGACGGGTTGGCCGCCGCTCGCCTCCCTCGACCACGACCTCGCCACGTGGTCGGCAGGTGCCGGGCACCGTCGAATGTGGTGGACGCCGCTGTGGGCCCTCGTCTCGACCGTGCTCGCTCCGTGGGTGTTCCGGATCGCGGCGGTGCTGTGGCTCGTCGGCATCCTCCTCCATCGGGCGCGGCGGGGGAGGCGCGCTCCGGTCGACGTCCCGTCAGTCGTCTTCGTCCTCACCGCGGTGCTCCTCGGCGGATTCGTCCCCGTGCTGATCAAGGCGGTCGTGGAGCGGCCGCGCCCGAGCGCGGCGCTCGTCGCCGCCGCGCAGACGTCGTTCCCGTCATCCCACGCGTTCGGTGCCGCGGTCGCCGCGAGCGTCGTCCTCACCCTGGTCCACGGGCGCCCGTCGACGGCCGGCGAGCGGGTCATGCGCGTGGTCGCCGGCGGCGCTGTCGTCACGGTGGGTGCTGCGCGCGTCTTCCTGGCGGTGCACTATCTCAGCGACGTCGTCGCGGGCGTCGCTCTCGGCATCGCGTGGACCGCAGTCGTGTGGATCGTCGTCCGGTCTGCGGCTCGGAGGGTCAGTCCTTCCTCCCGCGCGCCGGCACGATCACGGTGAGTGCGCGCGGCAGGACACGCGCCGACAGCCGACTGATCTCCTCGCCGAGTTCGCCGTCGCGGGCGATCCGGTAGGGGCCGTCGGGAAGCTCCAGGTCGTACTCGGCATCCGAGTACTGCTGGTAGCGGCGGTTGTCGGCGATGCGACCCGTGAACAGGGCGAGGAACACGCGCAGCCGCGACCTGACGCGGGTCACGCCCAGTACGCGCAGGTCGAGCTTGCCGTCGTCGAGCGTCGCGCGATGCACCGGCGCGAATCCGCGCGGCTCGTAGCGCCCGTTGCCGATGAACAAGAGGCTGAACCGGGCATCCCGCTTCTCGCCGTCGAGGTCGTCCACGCGCACCCGCACGGCTTTTGCGACGCCGAGCGTGCGGATGGCCGCGACGACCGCGGCGAGGGGCTTGCCGATCTTGCGCTCGTACTTCTCCCGGATCGACACGAAGTCGGTGTACGCACCGATCGACGCGGCGTTGACGAACACCGTGCCGTTCACCTCGCCGAGGTCGACCTTTGCGACGGTGCCCGCACGGATGGCGTCGATCGCCGTCCGCAGGGGGAACATGCCGAGATCCTTGGCGAAGTGGTTGAACGTCCCCGCGGGGAAGACGGCGAGGGGGATGCCTGCGTGCATCGCCGCCGACGCGGCGCGCTGCACGGTGCCGTCCCCGCCCGCGACCGCCAGGACACGGCTCGAGGCGGCCGCCTCGTCGATGGCCGCGCCGTAGTCACCCGTGCTCGGCCCGCCGAGTTCGACGATCCGCATCCGCGGGAACGCGCGCCGCACGTCGGGGAGGATCTTCCCCGCCCGCCCGGATCCGGAGCGCGGGTTGATCACGAGGGTGATGCCCTCGCCGTCGCGGTGCGGGTCGCCGGCGCGAACGGTCAGATGGTCCTCGATCGGATCGATCCGCGCCGCCGGGACGAGGCGGGTCGTGAGCCACGCGACCGTCTCGCCGAGGGCGAAGCCCGCCGCCACGTCGCTGGGGTAGTGCGCGCCGGTCGCGACGCGGGAGAATCCGACGAGGCCGGCCAGCGCACGAAGCGGCACCGACAGGGCGGGCCACTCCGCGGCGATGCCCGCGGCGAACGCCATGGCGCTGGCCGAATGGCCACTCGGGAACGACGTCGACGTCGGGATGCGGTGCGCGAGTCGCTGCGCAGGCACCTGTGCGATGGATGGACGGGGGCGGCGATGCAGCCGCTTGGAGACCTGGTTCGCGATGAGGCTCGTGATCGCGATCGAGACGAGCCCGCGCGCGGCACCGCGGCGTGCGCGCGGCCGGCCCGTCAGTGCGAGGAGGCCGGCGACGCCGATCCACAGCACCGACTTGTCGGCCGCGCGCGTGAGCGGCGGCATCGTGGCATCCAGCAGGGGGCTCTTCGTGTTCGCGACGGCTTCGAACACGGAGATGTCGAGCGCGTCGATCTGGCGTCGTACCCCGCGCCAGCGCCGCGCGGCACCGCGATCGACGGGTCGGGCGGCGGCGGATCTGGTGCGAGACGACATACCCTCAGTCTTCTGCGCCCGTGTCGTGAGGGTCAACCGCGCGTCAGCGCATCGCGTCGCCGATGTAGGAGTACTTGACGAACACCTCGCTCGCCCAGCCCGCCTCCTCGAGAACGCCCTGGACTGCGGAGAGCATGTAGCGCGAGTCCCAGCCCATGTAGAGGTAGCGACCCTCCGCGATCTCGTCCCACTGCCCGTTCCAGGCCATCGCGGGGTAGACGGGGCCGCCGCGGCGCGCGCTGAAGTCGATGACGGCCTGGCGCGATTCGGGGGACTCCGCCCACAACCGGGTGAAGATGCGGTTGAAGAGGTAGCGGATGTCCTTCACTTCCCAGTGCTCGCCGCGGAACTCGACGTAGTCGAACTCGCGCTGCCAGCCACGCGGCCAGCCGCGGCGCTTCTTCGCGTCGAGGACGGGCGTCAGGTTGTCATCGTCGATGCTGACGACCGCCGGGCGTTCCCACACGCGGACGAACACGTCCGTGAGGTGCTCGGTGCGCGCGGCGATCGCCGCGGTGCTCCACACCGTCGAGGCATCCGCGATCTCACGGGTGAGCACGACGTCGCTCGACGCGTACACGGGACGCTTCTCGGGGAACGAGGCGCCGAACGCGCGCTCGGCGAGAGGTTCCTCCAGCAGCGTAAGGTTCCCGAGAGTCTGCGCGAGCGCGCGGAAGCTGTTCTGCTCGTCGTCGGCGAGATCCGCCCAGCGGCGG
>ERZ781398.3554-NODE-3554-length-12044-cov-4.298190_pt1 | contig 12044 bp, 14 predicted proteins | sample MGYA00433077_ERZ781398 | MGnify/ENA primary metagenome ERZ781398 (study PRJEB29847, sample SAMN06458254) | wastewater metagenome | isolation source: Wastewater bioreactor | place: South Africa: Cape Town | study: EMG produced TPA metagenomics assembly of the... | reverse complement strand
GCTGCATTTGTAACATCAGCAACGACTTGTTCTCCTACAAAACAAAAAACAACAGTTCGTCGTAGTTAGTAAATAAAAACGTACCAGCTGCTTTAGCGTCATTAACAACTGGTTTCAATTCATTGACTGTCTGTTCTACATTGTCCTGTACGATTGCTCCAGCTTGTGCGGCATCTTGTTTTAATTGTTGAGTTGCATCGTTAACTGTTTAATCAAATCAAAAGAATATGAAAACAAATCGAAACTGTTTTTGATTTCTACCTGATGCTTGAACATCTGCTTGTTGACTGTCTGACATAGTGTCGTATAGAGTCGAGAAAAGAAAATCTGGAAAAAATCAAACAAGATGAATAATACACTTTGCCCTTTTTCTATACATATTTGTATATATCTAAATATATCTTTTGTTTTTCCCCTCATTTCTTCATGAACGATCTCTCCCTTTCTCTCTTTCGAAGATATACGAGCTGATATCTCATCACGTCTGCTACAAACTCAATACAAAACATGCCCCGCAGTCTTCTCGTCATGTCTTTATATACGGATACGCGTATCTCGACTTGTTGTTCGGAAGGAAAAAAAAAGAAAGTTCGACATTCGTACGCGAGTCAGCCGATACCGAACGTATGACGTGAATGATCCAATACTGAATGTAAAATATAGAAAAAACGCACCGAGAATTCTCGTACTATTTCCCCTTTCGTCAACACCCATGACTTATCTATCTCTCTAGTTTCTCTCTCTCTCTCTTTCTTCTTCTTCTCATTTTTGATAACAATACTACTCATGATGAATATTGTCCGTAAAGGAAAAGAAAACAAACAAATTCTTATCACATCGGTATTCATCATCTACACTAAAAACAACAACAACAACAACAAGATAGAAAACGAACGACGTAATGCGCGTTATTTTCAGCGTAGGATTCACTTGATAAATAACGAGCACGTGAAAACAAAAGGAATGTGTAGAGAGCTATTTACAGATACTAAAAGAAATTATTTTGCCCTAATTCAATTCTAATAGTAAACATAAATTGAAATGTTCTCTTGACTAATTGCTCATTAAAATAAATTGCTTGCACTTTTTAAGTCTAATAGCATAAATTAATGATTTATTTATGTAAAAGAAATTTGAGCGTATCATACTGTGATGTTTTCGATTTTGAAATGTGAGAATGCCTGTGGATTTTAGGTATTTTGGAATTCAATCCACAATTAGCTGGTCAAGATATAACGCCAGCAAATCTTGAATTTGGTTCATCGGCATCACGACGTCGTGATCGTCGAGAGAAATCTTTCAGCGGTGCATCAGCTTTGCAAGGACCACAATTGTCACTCAATGCTATTCATCGAGCATCGTTCGGTGGAGCTGCTGATGAATCAATTCCATTGGTTTGTTGACAAGAAACAGAAGAAGAAAAAAAAACACTTGATTTATCATTATTTTCTTTCAGACGAATCAATCACTCTCATTCGATCCCTATCAATCAAGCGTTGAATATCGAATACAAGAGTTATCAAAGTAATTCGAAAAACAAAAAACTATTATCATAAGATTTTATTGTTCGATTTTATTCAGACGATTGACAACTTTAGAAACAAAGTTAACTGAAGATGTTGCCTCAGTTTTAAGTATACTTCAACATCAATTTCCGACGAATTCATCCATACCTTTATCATCTACCGAGACATTAAAAGCGACGAGCTAATTATTACAAATTTAGTTTTCTGTGATAAAACCAAATTTTGTTTGTTTTGTTTTGTTCAGTCATCATCTTGCTTTAAATGTTAAACCTTCAACTGAGAAGAAAGAGAGAGAAAAAAAACATCAATACAAAAATTTATTTCTAACACCGTATTTGTACAAAAATCCGTCCTTTTCTAACCTTTTTCCTTTATATTGACCGATAGAACTACATGTACTTTTGTGTGCTTGTATATTTCACGCAATAAATCATATCTAGACAAGAAACAAACAGAAATAACTTTGTCCTTATCTACAGACGCAGATGAGATATTAGCAATTGATCATTGCTACGTGCGCGGCATAGACAACTGAGGACATCTATTCAACGAATTGGAATTATTTGAATTTATTTCAACTAAAAACTCATCGTGAATCAATATTTTTTTTTTGTTAGATGAAGTAAAATTTCACGAATATATCTTTCGTCAATTGGTTTGCACTCTATCAACGAATGAAATCGTCTGTTCAATACCGAAATTCGAATAATTCATTTGATAAAAAAAAAGAAAAAGAAAGACAACAATAATTATGTGTGATTTTCTCGTACATCGTACTCATTTATACAAGCCACGTCTCTCATCGATCCTCAGTCTCGCACATAACTCCACATCGAACCATTTACTAGCCGTACTTCGTTCGGATCATTCGATTGAATTATGGAACACACACGATTCATTCACAATTGAACGAACAATTCAGCCACGACATGCTTCTCATTCGCCTGAATTGCTCATTTGGCTCGAGAAATACTTGATCACCGCTGGTCTCGACGGGCAACTCATCGCCTACGATCCGATAACCTTCGAAATCCTGACATCATGTCACGTTGCTGGCGGTGCTATTTGGAGTCTCGCCAAACACGAAAGTACCCGACGAATCGCCGTGGGAACCGAAACCGGCCACGTGAATATCTACGAGCTCGATGAAGACGGAAGCCGATTTTCATTGGCAACCTCGGTTTGCAAGCAATCGGCACGGATTGTATCGTTGGCTTGGCACACGACTGACGACGATTTTCTCGTTGCTGGAAGTATCAATCGAATTTACATCTGTTCGACGAAACAAAAACGCGCAATTCAGCAAATCAACGTCGGCAAATTATCATCGACATCGAATCGACGTGGACAAAAAGACACGATTATCTGGTGTTTAACAGTTACCGATGATTATACGGTTTTCAGCGGTGATTCTTCAGGTCGAACTTGTGTTTGGGACGCTGTTTACGGAACGTTGATTCGATCATTTCAAACGCATCGTGCTGATGTTCTTTGCATGACTTTATCTTCGGATGAGCAAACTTTGTTTTGCTCAGGTGTCGATTCAGTTATCGTTCGAATCGAATTAGTTTCGCCGAAAACAAGCACGTCGACAAGTTCCGAATCGACGAAACAATGGATCAAAACGATCTCGATTCACTCGCATACGCACGATGTTCGATCGTTGACGTTGATCCCATCGCGTTTTGCATCGATACGTGGCAAAGAACATAATCTAAGTAACAAGCTAATGTTGATCTCGGGCGGACTCGATGCACGGCTACTTGTTCACGATATTCTTCGTGATAATTCGAAGCCACCGGTTCTGTGGAGAAAATGCTTTAATTTTACTCAACAACGAAATAAAATCCATCAGAAAGGCAATTATTTTCTCTTGTCCTATCGAGATTATGTCGAACTATGGTCGATAGGCAAAGACGGCGGAGTCAATGAGCAAGGCGAGGAAATTCTTGAACGTGCACCGAAAAATCTCGTGCAAATCAAAACGAAACATCAAGCTCGAATTGATACTGTGGCACTGGCCGTGAAAAAGTTCAAAGATGATGAACAGATTCTTGTCGCCATTGGAGATACCAACGGTTTGCATGTTTATCATATTCAAGGTATTTTGAAAATAAATCGAAGAGAATTTGAATATGAAACTTTGCGTTCTTAGGTCTCGATCCGCAATCTCAAATCAGTGTCACGCCAATAAAAACCTATTCAACTGAGAAAAACACCGAACAGCCCTATTCAGCAATTAAAAACATCCTTCAAATACGTTTTCAATCGGCTTCACTCTACGTTTTAACATCTCGTAGTGAACTCTACTGTTTTTCAACGTTACCATTCAAACTCAACCGTATTCTCACATGTTTACCCTCGACACTTCGTTTCGAAGTCTCGTCGAAATACCTCGCAACAGCCGATCGTTTCGGTCACGTGACGATTTATCTTCACTCGACCTACGAAACGCTCACTCAATTGCCACAGCAAACATTTCAATGTACAGCAATGTCGTTCTGCAATGATCGACTCGCCTGTGCCTATGCGAATCGTTCGTTGATCGAATATGACATTCAACAGAATGAATATTCCGATTGGACACGAAAACATCTCACACGTATGCCGATTCAATGGTTTTCCGAACGAAGTCCGATTTCGAATTTGTTCTACGAAGGCAAAGAGAAATTGTTTGTGATTGACTCGACTTATTTGAGTATTATCGAACGAGGAAAGAAAATGCCGAGTACATACGCGAAAATTTTCAATAATACCAATTCGAATAATTCGCCGATACATGTTTGTAAACAGTTTAAATATCTTTTACATGTTTCGAATCTGTCGTCGACACAATTGTTTGTTGTCGAATTGTTGCCATCGATTGTTGAACAGTGTCTACCACCGGCATTGAAACGAAAACGTTTTGGTACTTAGACAAGCAGAAGAAGAAAAAATCGAATTCGTTTTTTGGCGAAATCGAGACAAGAAGAATTTGTGTCTTTGTTTTGTTGTTTTTCTTTTGTGTGTGAGTGCGTGTATTGGACTTTTTTTTTCTCTAAATACATTGGGATACCGGTCGTTGTTTTTGTTGTTATTGTTGGTTTTTTCCCATTGATTTTTTAGATTTATAAATAAACGAAAAAAGAAAATAGTAGAGAAATTAAAACTATGGGCGGTGTAACACAAAAAATGACTGAAACCGTCAAAACTACGGGCATTCAGGCAGTTGCTGTTCTTACAGATCCAAGTAATGGACAAGTTTATGGTCAAGTTAATTTCACTCAAGATGACAACGGAGTTGTCACAGTTACCGGAGAAGTTCAAAACGTTCCCGAAAAACAAAAACGTGGCTTTCATATTCATGAATTTGGCGACACAACAAACGGATGTACATCAGCTGGTAATTCGAGTCTTTCGAATGAGTTTATTGAGAAAAGAATTTCGTTCTGCTTAGGCGCACATTACAATCCGGATAAACATGATCATGCTGGACCACAAGATCAACAACGACATATTGGTGATCTCGGTATGTTTGTAAAATAACGATGATGATTGGAAATATCGAGGCTTTGCTTAGGAAATATTGTTGGTGGATCAGGAAATGTTGCGAAAATCAATTTCAAAGATTCAGTTATCCAATTAACTGGTCCACGATCGATCATTGGACGTTCGGTTGTTCTTCATGAAAAAGAAGATGATTTAGGACGTGGAGATAATGCCGAATCAAAGAAAACAGGCAATGCCGGTGCTCGTGTTGCTTGTGGTGTGATTGGATTAAAGAAAACCTAAAATCTGATTTTATTTTTTGAATCAAAATATAAATATTCAAGCTGTTTAATCTCGCTATTTTAGATCGAAAATAATGCCACTTCGTTTCGCTGTTGTTTGCTCATCAAATCAAAATCGTAGCATGGAAGCACACAATTTCATGCAGTAATTCGTTTCTCAAAAATGATTTCCTAGTGCCATGCTTTTATTTCCTAGAAAACGTGGTCTTCTCGTTCGATCGTATGGCGCAGGTCAACAAGTGAAACTGCCTGGATCATCTCTCGAAAAACCGAATGTCTATACATTCGACACACCCTACGAGGTTATGTACAAAGAATTGTCGAATAAAGATAGAGATTTATATACACAAAATGGTGTTTTGCATATGCTCGATCGTAATCGACGAATCAAAGAGAAACCCGAACGATTTCAAGATAGCCGGGACAAATTCGACGTTATCTTCACAGTTGAAGAACGAATATTCGATCAAGTTATCGAAGGTAGTAGAATGATGAAAATAGAAAATGTAACCGTTCGTTCGTGTACAGATTTAGAAAATCGAGACAAACGAACGAATGAAATTGTGCATGTGATTAATATCGATGTAATCGATAACGCTGAAGATGCGACACTCGGTGCATTTTTACTCTGTGAATTAGGACAAAAGGTAGATCATCGATGTTCTCTTGTTTGGAGTTTCAAGAATTTCCTTTCAGATGGACGTTGCCGTCGATTTGGATAACACAATCGGCGGAATTCTCATGGAATTCGAACAGAAAACCAAACGAATTATCTTACATGCAGTTTCATTTTATTAATAAAATTGCTTTTTTTTGTGTTTCTCTATTAGAAATTTATGTCTCCTCTTTTTTTGTTTTTCTATATTTGAATTCAAAAAAAAATATCTATATAAAATATGGCCGAAAAAGTTTCACCAACAGCCACGAATGAACAGCAAGTTCAACAGATCAATGTTGTCGATGACACGACGCTTCAAACTATTTTGAGTTCAATGAATGACTCGGAAATGAACACATTTTTAGATGAATTAAATAAAACAGGCAAAGCATGTAAGAAAAAATCCTTTCACATTATTTATTCTCGAATCATTGATTTAGATCTACCGAGTATTGGTCAAACAATTGAATTACTCACAGTTTCAACTTCCACAGATACAGCAGCAGCCGCAACAACAGATGCTGCTTTTCAAGAATTAACAACTCTACTTCAACAACCACCAGCTGATATGGTATCGATTGGTATGGAATCGAAATCGAGCACATCTTTTAACTCCACAGTACCTCGTCAAACTCGAACAGCAAATACCTACGGAGGAACATCCGTCGGTGGAGGAGGTAGTAATCGGCCAGGTACAGCAGTTAAATCAACGATTTCGTCGAATAATAATGCAACAATACGTAAACCTGTTCATCAACAACAAACAGTTCTTGATGATCGAATGTTTTTCGGACGAGCAGCAACAACTAGTCAAGGACAACAACGACGACCAATATCTTGGTTTCAGTAAGAATTTCTCTCGAAAGGATTTCGTCATTATTTATTTTTGTTTTAGTACTCGTTCTCGACGTCATTCATCGGATGATGACGATGATTCCGATCGTGATCTCTCTCCGCCACCCTATTCCTTCAATACCGGTGACAATCTCGGTCCAACACGTCGTTCAACCCGTGTGCCTAAACCAAAACAAGACGCCGATTTCGTCACATTTCCTCTTCTCGATCGTGATGAACAAGGCAATCCAATTCCTCCGTCGCCATCATCAATGCCATTGAATCGAGCTGATGACGACGAAGATGATATTCCCTATCGTCTCATGGATTACACACGTCCATCACAACAATCTCAATCATCAACTGCAACGTCCTCGTCGATCACATCGACGAGTTCAGGACGAAAACCGCGAACAGTCGCTGAAATGCGTGCAGCTGCACAAGCAACGAAAAAACAAGCGCGTTGGCCTGACAATGAATTGTATCATGTCAAATCGAATATTCCATTGATCATGCCACAACAGATAACAAATCCATCGACAATGAAAAATAAAATGACAATGTGCAAACCTCTTGTTGCAGAACGAGAAGTCGAAGCGAAACCAACGCGATTTACTATCGCTACTCAAACAGGTTCTTTTTTTTATCACATTCGAAATTTCACGAAGATTGTCTCTTTCGCTGGATTCTAGAAATGGAAAACATGATTCCAGATGTTCCATTAGTTAGTTTACCTGTACCTGTCTACCTTCCTTCACCAACGCCAAGCTACCAATTATTTCAACCACGAGCAGTGCCTATTCCCGTGCCGTTTTTCGTTCCAATTATGATACCAGTACCGAAATCAGCTTATAAAAACATTCGAAATTATCTTCAAGTGAAAACTTAAGTTTCTAGGATTTTAATTTTCATATTTTTCGTTCAGACTCAACGTGATCTATTGCCCGATGATCCATATCAAGCTGCATTGATTATGCATGCTGAAAGTCTAGTTCGCGCAGAAAATCAAGCTAAAATGCAAACAAATGAACCCGTTGTTATGACTGATTTAACTCAGGATGGTTTGTTCAATCGATAGAAGAGTCTTTGAATTCATTTAGTTATTTCTTTCATAGACACACATCTAGCCAATAGACAAATTATTGAAAATCTGCCTGAACTCGATCTCGAAGCGCACTATATCGATCCAGTGACATCATCGAATCCAGAAATTCGAAAATTTCTCGATATGTTACCCGATGTTGGTGATCGTCTCAAATGGACATACGGCGTGTCAACATTTCAACACTGGACTTGTGAACACAATCAAACTCTTCTATTTTCTTCATCTTCTACGAATCCAATCAAATCGGATTTGCTTTCATATTCAACTGGCGATGAACTCGAGCCCGTACTCGATTTGTTTCTTCAAGAAATTCGTCGTCCTAATGGCGATTCATATCTCCCCGAAAGCATCTATTATCTTTGCTTAGGCATTCAGTTTTATTTGAAAATTAACAATCGTTCGATCGATATATTCGATCCACGTTATACACAATTCAATTCAACATTAACGAGAATTATTTCTACTCATACACCTCGAATATCTCCATGTAAAATCAATGCACTCGATTCCATTTCATTGAAATTTTTTGCTATTTTTTAGCAAATGAATACGTTTCGCTCATTGACGAAGATTTGATGTACGATATTCATCAATTTGGAACAGTCACGCCTTGGTCTTTGTTAGTCACATTGATTTATACGAATACGAAATATTTTAATTTGAAAACTGTCGAATCACATATGTCGGTTTCGTTTGCTAATTTCGGTAAATATTCTCAATGGGAACGTTTGTCAGCTGAGGTTACACAAGGTCAACAGAAAAATTATTTGAGATTCTATGCACATAATTCGGGTGAGGAATGTTTTTCTTTCTGTTTGGAATCAAAACAAAAATATGTAATCGAAATTCTTCAAGATCTGAAATCGTTAGTTAATTCGCCGATTGTTTATGAAATCAGTGAGCAAGTCAATGATCTCGTACGATGTCCAATTAAACAATATGATTTCTATGTTTCGAAATGGTTTGTTTTGTTTGATTTTTCGACATTTCAAAAGAAAAAAAGTTTCTTTGTTTAGTCCTGAACAAGTTCGTGGAACAGCCGATTTGTTCTATTTACGTCCGTTGTTAACCGAAGATCAAACGAATTCGGTTTGGTTCTCATCGGAAGCTCTGTCATCAACAATAGTCGATCAAATTCTAACACGTTTAAAACTTCTTCCTGATTTTTATCATCAAACTAAACCAGTTGAAACGACTTCAACAACAACAAATTTTAGTTAATCGACTTTGCATTGATTTTGTTCTCGTTTTCGTTCTTTTTGTAATGCTCATTATTAAGAGCACTCGTACACATTTTGTATAGTGAAGAAATGTGTGTGTTTTTTTCTTCTTTTTCTTCTTTCATTTTGATGATTTATTTTCCGTGAATAAATAAAGATTTGAAAGTCTGTTAGAAGTCTTCGTTTTCTATGTTTTCCTTCCATTAGCTAATACGATGAAATCAAATAAATGTTTGATGACGACGATCATTCGACAAAAAAATGATCAACGGATCGCCCATTTCGATTTCATCGCAGCAACGTCTTTTGAGAGATGGTTCATTGGTGTCAACAAAAGATATTAAACTGCCCGATCTATTAGATGGCAAAGGTCAAGTCGAAGAACAAACACTTTTACAAGTCGAATTTGTCAATGAAAAATTAGAACGAAAAGCTCTTCGATCACAATTAGCAACTAAAAATACATTTCTCACTCGAGTTTGGCAGTTAGCATTAGCAATTGGTTTAGTTCTCGTAGCATTAGCTGCTGGTATTGGTAAGTTATTTACTGAGAAATGTATTGAAAAAATAAGAATATACGATATCTTTGAAGGTGGTCTGGCCTATTGGATAAGTGTACCAAAAGAAATCAATCAACCGTTTTTACTCTATGGTGAATCGTGTTATGTGAACTCTCGTTCATGCGATGCAACAAGAATGCTTTGGTGTCCAGCTGGTACATGTGTATGTCTCGGTACTTTCTCGTGGAATGCCACAGGACAGAATTGTTCGTGTGCTGCAAATCAACTTTGGAATGGAATTTCATGTCAAAATTTAGGCAAATATGGTGATCCTTGTACTAGTCCATCATCATGTGATGTGAATTTAATGTGTGTGACAGTACTCAATCAAACACTTTCGACAGGTCAATCGATATGTGCTTGTGATAATGCAACATATTTATATACGGGTAACAATACGTGTCTACCGAGATTACCCTACATGGAAGATTGTAAAACGAAATTCGATTGTCAAGATTGGCTCGGTCTCGAGTGTAGCAATTATTCATCATGTATAGAAAAGAGAAAATTAGTTTTTCGTTCTGATTGTTAAATGAATGTTTTCATTTTTTCTGCTTGTAGTCACAAAATGTCAATGTAAGTCACCATCGTATTGGAATGGTTCGACTTGTACACAACGTAAGATATTAGTAATTATATATTTCTTTAAAAAGCAATTCTGTTTTAAATAGCTGCTCTCGGATGGGAAGCATGCAGTGGTTCGATTCCATGCTCAACAGATCGAGGTTTGACTTGTTCGCCTTCGAATATTTGTGAATGTGATTCATTGTACTATTGGGATAATGTGACAACGATATGGTGCCAGCAAAAAGTATATTTTCAAATACGTATTTTTTTTACGTAAAAATCATTGAACAACATTTTAGAAAACATATAGTATTCCGTGTGAATATGATTTTCAATGTAATACAACAGTTGGTCTGTCGTGTCCAACGAATGTTAGTACCGGTTGTAATTGTCCTGCGACATCTTATATCGGTATATGTGACTGTCAAGAAGGTAAATTCTGGGATGGACAACGTTGTATTAATCAACATATACATAATGGAACATGTCCTGGCCAATATGCTTGCACGAGTAATCTTGTTTGCCATCTAGGACATTGTATTTGTCCTGGAAATATGATTTGGAATGGTCCGTCAATACTTAATTGTAGTTGTCCAGGCTCAACTGTATGGAATTCTGTGACAAATAATTGCGAATGAAACTTTCTTTCTTTTCTTTCAAATCTTTCTCGAAATAAAATTTATTGGTGTTTAGTAAAACTAAATAACATATCAAACAAGCATAGTTATGAAATACAGTGCAGATCGGTTTCTGTTGTTTCTCGAGTATAAATGAATCAGTAGTTTGATTGAAAAAGATTTCTAATCATTTATTTCTGAAATCGATCAATTGTATGTTCAGTACCCAGTTTTTTTCTCAGCAAGCTTTTTATTATTTTGAATATCGAAAATATCTTGTTGTTTTTGTGAAAAATTTTCCGACTTCGTTTAGAATCGTGCAGGAGCATCCGGAAAATTTGTAAAAGAATTTCACATGTTTGACTTCAACATTCTATTGTTCTTTTTAGTGTAAATTTCGAACATTACGCGAGATGTTTATCTGTATATTAATAAGCGAAAAACAAGTACTTAAGGACACTCAATTCATTTATAATCGAAAAAACATAAAATAAAATAATTTCTAGTTTATTTCATGCAAAATTTTATTATAAAGTCCATGAATGCTTCTCTTATTAGATGCACCGAAAAAAATGCAAGAAAAAACCACATAAACCAAAAAGTAACATTTTTGAATATCAACATTTTGAGAGAAGAAGCTGAAGTAAATAAACCAAACTCATTCGTCACAACTCCCATGAGAACAGCTGTTTGCATAGCAAAAAACGCCACTAAAATATAAAAATAGAAAATTCGTAGTCAGATAGAAGCAAAAAAAAGCAGAGTCAATCGTAGTTGACATCGAAATCTCTACACTACATGTTTCAATGTCACAATAGATTTATTAAAAAGAGAAAAATGGTTTCGGTAAATAATGAAGTTTGAAATCTCGGATGAACCCATGAAGATCCTGCCACTTTTCTGGAAAAGTTTTTTTTATCCAGTTTTTAGCGTTCATGTATACGTAATGATTGCGGCTCACAACATTCTATAGGAACGTTGATGCACTGTAATTTACACGAAATACATGAATGCTTCAAAAGAAACTTGTAAATCTTGATCATCATAACATATTTGAAAGCTACAAACAGCTGCATATAAACTTTTTATCGACTACCCATCTGATAGACTAAAAAATCTAATAAAAAGCTATTTTTTCAATACTGGCTTCCTGAAACAAAAGTTCCCAAAAGTGATAGGATTTCCAT
>ERZ781398.3539-NODE-3539-length-12097-cov-4.001744_pt1 | contig 12097 bp, 12 predicted proteins | sample MGYA00433077_ERZ781398 | MGnify/ENA primary metagenome ERZ781398 (study PRJEB29847, sample SAMN06458254) | wastewater metagenome | isolation source: Wastewater bioreactor | place: South Africa: Cape Town | study: EMG produced TPA metagenomics assembly of the... | reverse complement strand
GACGCCTTCTTCTCACCATGGCGCATCAAAGAACAAGGCGGAATCGATCCATTAATTCGTGGCATGTTTGGTGTACCAGCCAAAATTAAATTACCACAACAAACACTCAATGTTGAATTAACCGAACGTTTATTTCATGTAACACGAGCTATTTCATTGGATTTAGCTGCGGCTAACATTCAACGTAGTCGAGATCATGGTCTACAATCGTACACAGCTTGGAGAAAATTTTGTCATTTACAACCAACTGAAATCTTGGATTTCGATGACTTGCAAGGAGATATTAAAGATAAACAAACAAGAGATACACTACGTGATGTTTATAAACATGTTGATAATATTGATGTTTGGGTTGGCGGTATGTTAGAAGATAATTTACCTGATGCCAAAGTTGGACCATTATTTCGTTGTTTGATTACGAAACAATTAAAAGCACTTAGAGATGGAGATCGATATTGGCATGAAAAATCGGGCATATTCACATCGGATCAATTGAAATCTTTACAAAAAACAACATTAGCCAAAGTACTTTGTGAAAATGGCGATCGTATTGATCGTATACCACGAAATGTCTTTTTAAATGCCATGTATCCACGCGATTATGTTTCATGTTCAAATATCGAGGACATCGATCTTGAACCATGGCGTGGATGTTGTAGTGAAAATATGGCTGGACACAATGCTGGTATGATCATGATTTTGTCTTCGAAAGAGAGGAAAATGTTCGAGTTTTCTTTTGATTTTAGTTTGTAATACACCAGCTATTCTTTCGTTTGATCCATTTCCTAATTATCGGCCAACAAGTATCGATAGTGTTGAACGACAGAAACGAGAAATTGTTGAAGATAATCAACAAGATGATGATGAGTCAAATGAAAGATTATCAGAAAAAGATAATATTGAATTAGACAAACTTCGTCAACAAGTTGATGATGTTTTACAAAAAGTATTCGTTTTTTTTTTGTTCTGTTTAAATCTTCATTTGAATGTTAATCTTTTTTTTAAATCTAGTTTACAACATTTGATAAACGTTTGACAACTGGTACACATTGTTATGATCATAATACGAGAAAAATTCATAAAAATGGAAGCAAATGGCATGTTCACAAATGTCTTATGTGTCAATGCAAAGTATGAATTGAAAACTTTTCTTATCTTTTTAATATTTAATTGCGTTCATTTATTTTTAGGACGCAACAAGTTCATGCGAAGTTGTCTGTTAATTTCTTTTCTTTTTAAAATAAAATAAACGATTAGTTTATTATTGCGTAGTTAGATTAGATTATTTGTAGTTTAGGAACGTTCATTTCTTTTTTTTTTGTTCTTCTCTTCAATGATAAACCGATAAAATACATATGAAATGTCGTGGAAATAAAATGCAGATAAATATTAAAAAGTAATTTTCTTTCATGAAAGAAAAAAAAATCCCATTAAAACTCATTTCCGATGTGTAAAAGTAGCGTCTTCCTTTTTTTCATCTATGATAAATATGGAATGCGACACCTATAAGAAACAATCACAAGAAAGATCTAGAGGTGTTGCATAGCCATAGTTTCTATCCATGGAAAAGACAGATTAAACGGATATATGCTTCATACGATCTTAATATCAAGTAAATAAACATGGTAGGACAATGAAATTTTGCTAAAAACTTAGAAAATAATCATATATTATCGCTAAATAGATTTTATCGCGAATCAAACCTGCTGAAGATCCGAAGAAGAACGTGGTCATGTCAGTTCGAGATAAGAATCTAAAGAAATTCAATGGCATCGAAGATTTTATTTCCAAACGAGATTTTACGGGTGCAATAGCTTTTCTTCAAGTATGGAAGAATGTTTTCGAACTTTTCGTGTTTTTTTTTTCGTATTATTTTTGCAATAGTTTTGTCGAGAGAACAATAAACAAATATCTAATCTCGATCTTTGGATCGCTTTTGCTGCATTTCATGCAGGAGATTATCAACGTGCACTTGAAGTAAGTGATCGAAATCTGAACGAATTAGAAGGGAAAATTTCTGAGGGCGACTAAGATTTTATCACTCATCAACAGTTCTTCTCCTGTAGTAATTATAGACTACTTTAAAATAAATGATAAAACTAATTAGACAGATCGATGACATATTAGATAGCATATACGTAGATATATGTTTTCCTCTTTCTCTAATGATAGTAATAAAAATGATCCTGTCAAGACAGAAGATTATTAAAGTTATTTTCTACAAATATGCTCTGATATGTAATTAACTATCTATATTCATTCAAATCCTAAAGATCAAATAACTACACATTATGTTTAAAAGTGTGTTTTATCTAGGGAATATTTTAACTACTTAGATGTTTTCTTAACTTTTTCTTTGATCAATTAGGAATATGAAAATATTCTCGAAACGAATTCACAAAATGAACAAATCTACATTTACATCGCATATTGTTACTTCATGTTGGGCAAATATGATGATGCTAAACGAGCAGCATTGAAAGGTTTCGTCAAATTTTATACAAATGAAAAGTCATGTTTTGTTTGGCTTTTTTTTCGTCTTACTTCTATGAAGGTCCGATTTGTTCATTACAAATACGAGTTCTATTTCACATTGCTTATAAACAAAATAATCGAAATAAATTCAAACAAAATCATGAACAACTACAGAATACAATTGAAGATCAATTGTGTTTGGCAAGTATGTTTTATTTGAAAGGGCAATATCAAGATGCACTTGAAATCTATAAGAAATATTTAATACAAAACCGGTATATTAGTGAAATAAAAATTAATTTTTAATTGAATATTTTGTTTTCATCAGAGAATATCTTGCATTGAATGTATATATTGCGTTTTGTTATTATAAACTTGAATATTATGATATGTCTCAAGATCTACTCGAAAATTTCTTACGAATCTTTCCTCATTCAGCATCGGCAGTTAACTTACGAGCTTGTAACCATTATCGATTATTTAATGGTAAAATGGCTGAAGTAAATAAATCAATAATATCGATTGTCGTCGATGGAATATTTGTTTTTCTTCATCTAGAATGATTTGAAAGCATTTTTTGAATATGCAAATACTACGTTTAATTATGCTAACGAATTATTTCGACATAATATGGTAAGAAAATGTGTTCACAGATAAAAATTGAATCTCATTTAACAAAAGGTCATTTTTCAAAATGGTATTGAAGCGCTTGACGTGCTGCCAAAATTAATCGACATTATCCCTGAGGCACGTTTAAATTTGATCATCTACTATCTTAAACAAGGTCTACTCAAACATGTATTTCATCTGCAAATAATTTCTAACTGTCTTTACTAGATATGCTTGAGCATGCATTTGACTTAATTAAAGACATTGAACCAAAAGATACAATGGAATATATTCTCAAAGGTATTGTTCATGTTATTTACGGACAAGAGCATCATTCAGTAAGTGAATTACAAATAAACTGCTAATATGTTCTTGTATATTATTTAAGCATGAACACATCCGAACTGCTCAATCTTATTTTCGCATCATTGGAAGTTCAACAGACGAATGTGGTAAATAATCTTATGTATTCATCGAAAGAAAATTATAGCAAGAAATTCATTTGACCTTTAGATACGATTTCCGGACGACAGTGTATGGCGTCAGCTTGCTTTCTTGAGAAACGTTTTTATGACGTTCTAGTTTATTTAAATTCGATAAAAGTTAGTCAAGAAAAAACGAACAGAAATAAGCACCCTCAACAATTTTCATTTGTTCGTAGTCATATTTTTGTAATGATGATACATTTAATTTCAATTATGCTCAATCGAAAGCTCGAGAAGAAAAATGGGTTGAAGCCGAAGAAGTAAAAGAAAATATCAATCGATAGTTTTACTAAAATTCAAATTTAGGCTTTTCTTTTAATACGAAATAACAAACTCAAAACCGATCCCATCTATTTGACGTGGTTAGCACGATGTTATATCTATAATAAGAAGGCACATCTTGCTTGGGAACTCTATGTTCGATTGGATGAATCGATTGATCCGATTTCTTTGCTTGAATTGATTGCGAATGATTGTTATAAAGTGCGACGAGAACTTTTAAGTGCATTCAATTTTCTATTGTTTGTCTTTTAGCGAGGATGCTTTTTTTATTCTGCTCGTGCTTTTGATGTCCTCGATCGGATTCGACCGAATTCAAGACATTCGGAGGGTCGATTAGGAGCATGTGCTGGCGTTTTTCAACAGATTATTGCCGGTCATGAATCTCAGTAAGACAAAACTTGAGCATATTAAATCAAATTCACTGGATTTTCATTTTTTAGTAATACTTTGTCTGATATTTTATCATTACTACGCAATAGGAATCGTCCACAAGGTAAAACTAAAGCAAATCTAAATATATTTCTATTAAATTTACCTATATGAAGGAGATCAAATGATCAGAGTAATACGATCATGGGCACGAGTCAATAATATATCAGTTTGATAAAGGAGAACTTCATATTTATATTACATGTCCTTTTTTTTAAATTTTTTATTATCTAATAATAAAACAAATATTATTTCTCTGTTCATAAATTCTGTTTGACAATTTACTTTTATTTCATCAAATAAAAATGTTATTAATACAGAAAGAAAAAAAAAGAGATGAGGAAAGTAAAATGAATGATCGCATAAATAAAATTAAAATATATAGACAAGGAAAAAGAAGATAAAGAACAAGAAGAAAAAATGAAATTTTTTTGCAAAATTTTTCTTTCCTTTTCATGAAACTAAACAATCAGGTGTTTCAGATGAATTCTTGTCACCACCAGACGACGTTCCTGCTTTCTTTTTCATAGATGTACGTCGGATAAGACTTCGACTACGACTAATTCCCTTGTCGCTTTTGTCGTCGAATTCTTTCTTCTTCAGTCGTTCGCTAACTTTACGTCTTAAAATTGGACTTAGCTGTCTCGCTGCTGATAATTGAACAAGACTGAGTAGTTTAAGAAAGATGTCGATTATTGACGCACGATCAAGGGCCGTACATTCAGCAAACCGACAATGTAAAGGACCGAGTTCATTGAGCATTGTTTGAACGTGTTGTTCGTCAACTTCACGTACTGATGTACGGTCGGTTTTATTTCCAACAATAACAATTGGAATTTCGCCATAATTCGTACGTTGTTCCTTGATTTGTTCGATTATATGACGAATTTCTTCGAATGATGCCATACTATCAACACCTAGATAAAAATCATATCGAAATTATTTTATTTTATTCATTTAAGACAAATATTTTTACTGTAAACAAGTATAAAAGCATGCGAGGTCGCAATAGACAGACGACGCATTGCAGGGAATTCCATATTACCTAGATAAATTATTGAAAGCATTCAATTAAAAAAGAAAGAAAGAAAGAATGTTTTCTTGTTTACCAGCTGTGTCTAAAATATCAACTTTGATTGTTTTATCATCAACAGTAAATTCTCGATAATGTAGATCTTCAACTGTTTCTTTGTATGTATCCAAAAACTTTCCATTTAAAAACATATGAATGATGGATGATTTCCCTGTACGACTGGCTCCAAGCAAGACAAGACGATAACGTGTATCGGGATCAGACATATTAATTGACTTGGGATTGTTTGCTGATAGTGTTAATGAATCGAAGTCCTGAGGAAAAAATTTGAATTTAATTCAAATTTAAGATACAGAATTAAACGATAAAAATAGATTCTTAGTTCAAAGGTATGTCTTTTTTTTCTATAGACTATTGTTAGTTTTAAAAAAAGATCGCAGAGAGAGAGAGAACAAAATCGACTAATAGCAGAAAACGACAAACTGAACCAGTCGTAGATCATGCAGTTCTTAATTCCGATGAAAAGACAAAAGCTTAAATTGCCAATGCGATAATGACATCGACGAACCTGATGAACGGAAATACGTTAGAAAGAAAAAGAGAGGGAAAGAAAGAAAGAAAGAAAGAAAGAAAAGAAAAAAAAACCGGGGAAAAAATGTCTACTATCAACGAACACCGCAGCAAGAACTCAAGAAAGAAAAAAATGTGTTAGAATATGAACCGTGGATTTATGCCTTCGTTCTTGCGTGTTCGTGACTGGTTGGGTGGAAAGAACAATCGAAAAAAGAAATTTATTCTAGCATATACCATAGAAGATTGATTAACAAGGAAAATCTTTGTTTCATTTGCGTGCTCGGTACCACATAATTGTTATCGGTACTAAGAAGTAGAATCTGTAAGTCGGTCGGTGATTAGAAATTCTTAGTTTTTCTTCTCTTGATTTTCGTGATACTTAGGAGAAAAGGAAAACCTATTATTTACTGAATGTAACGAATAGAGCAGGAAGTAAATGCACAGAATCAAAAGACGATTTGCTTAGAAATGTAATAAGAAACAGAAAAACTGTGAGAAGCTCTTGAACAATTGCTGTTTTCAATACTGAGACAACTAGACTAGCGAACGCCACAACGTATCTATGTCAGTTAGGAATCAGTTTTATTTGTTCACGCTATATTTTATCTCAAATCAATCAACAAAAGGAAACATGATTATCGAAATTATATAAATATTTCTTTGTATATTTTCTTAACAAGTAATCATGCATAAAAACCTGTCATTTTATCTTTGATTTTCTTGTCTCTTATTACTGCCAATGTCAAGAGTTAACTATAGCCTATAAGAGTGTGGACAAAAAAAAACAAAATAAAGCATTTCTTCGTCTTTCCTTAATTTCAGATAAACGATCAAGAAAATTGCATACCTCATTTTCCTGTGTGTCCATATTTCTTTTTTGCTTGAGTTAATTAGTATGTTGAAAATAATGACAAGTTTGACGACGGAATTGAAATTAAAAAAATGTTTTTTTCTTCTTCTTTCTTTTCTAGATGAATTCAATTTGAAGAATGTTGATATTATATTGAGTACGAATGTAGTCCACTCGTAGAAGTCAAAAAAAAATAGAAAGTAGATTGAAGAAGACGAGATGAGAGCGAAAGAAGAAGAAAAGAAAAAGAAAACAACTGGAAAGAGAAACTAAGAATAATTGGTATTAAGAAGATGAGTGAACAATAACGTGAAAAAAGAAAGATGTAAAGGATAAAAAAGAGAAGATGAGAAAAAAGCTTAGGAGGACAGAAATGAGAGGAGGAAGAAAAAAAAATAAAGAAGAAATAAGAGGAAAATACCGTTGCAAGTGCGACGTCTACTGTTCCTCTTGATACACGACATACGATGAATTGAATTAAATGATGTTGACGACAAACTCGCTCGAGACTTGCAGTTTCTGTCTATATACACCGGTGTATGAAAAACGAAAGCATAACAATCGATAGTTATGAATAAACTGATGACTACTGTAGACTTTTTAAAGTTACAAGGAACAGGATATGAATTGCCTGACATACGACGCACATGATGAGATTTGATAAGGCCGTCAAAGGAAAAGTTCAACAGAAAACTAGCAAATTAGCGAAGTCACTGGATCTATGGATGCATAAATGTAATATGGCGTCTTCATTATACTCAACGATTGAAGAATAAAGTCAAATAGAAAGAAAACAACTCGAAATGGAAAAGAAAAAGAAGGAAAAGTAATTGAAAAGTAAACATACACGACAGCGATTAAATCTCAACATCGTTAGTTAAATTCTTTAATGCTCAGCTTGCCGTTAAAAATATTCATTTCCCTTTCTTAACTTGCACACTGTATGTATCATGACAAACGAATAGTTATCAAGAAAAAAAATAGTAAGAAATAATGGAGACAACCATTTCTCAAGTATTCTTTCAGTTTGCTCAACATGAGTTCATTTCTATTGAGTATTTTATTGTTAGCATACTAGTATGAGGGTATTCTCTTCGAAAAACTCGTTTCTTTGTAGAATTTTAATCTTCATATTATTGACTATCATTTTGAAATGCCTCGATTGCGCCTTTTCTCGTTCTCTCGTTCTCAAAATAACAACATATTCAGTGTAACGGCTTGATGCGTTCAATTTCTCCCAATCAAGAGTTTCATGAAAATGTTCTCTTTTATCTAGCCAATGCATGACAAAAAAAAGAAGAAGAATCATAATTTGTATATATATATAATTTGAGTTCATGCCATCTAAATCTATTTTTGTCGGTTTAATTATTTATTCTATTGTCTCTTGCGATCTATATTGTATCCTTCGCTTTTAGTTTTTTTCCCCTAATCGGACTTATTAATTGGTTACAAAAATTCTTTCTTTTATCATTCTATTTGAGTAGATATATTCATTAAACATGCACATTATGAGTATTAAACATTAAACAGTGCTTTTTCAATTGGCTCGTCGACTTATGGTTGTTAGTCACAAGATCTCAGGCATTTTTATGTTCTACTAGGTAGTAACCGACGTCACAAGAGAGATTTTATGTAGACGAGCATTATGTTTTTGTTGTTATTGTTGTTCTTATTGACGTAATTTGACTGTCTGACATATTAATTTATCTGTTCACTTGTTTCCGCTTGTTTCTCGCTTATCGAATGATAATTATTTGACTGAAATCTTTTTTGATTTGATAAAATCTGACAAGATTGCGTGGTTATGTTAGTAGAAAAAAAAATTACTAACAATTTTTTCTTTGTTAATCCAAAAAAATTTAATCTCTATTCCAATCTAATAAATCTTTTGAACGCTATTGACGCATTATTTATGATGAAAAAGACCATTTTTTTTTCTGTTTGGAAAGAACTATTTTTAAACAGAAAAGAAATCTTTTATTATTTAGCAAAATACGATTAGCATAATGTTTTTTTTTGCTAGTTTCACATCCGTTCAATATCTAGTCTTTTTTCTTGAAAGTTCTTAAAATAGACGAAGAAGAAAAAACATCTTCTATTTGTCATTCATCTAAATTGACAGCTGATTTTGTTCACATACCTCTATTAAAAATAATGATGAGCCAAAAAGTCCAATGTAATATTACCCCATGCAATTCATCTATAATACTAATAATGACTATAGAAAAAGAAATCAGTTTTTTTTTATATATTTTTCATGATGTTAAGGGTGAGGTTATATGAGTATACATTCCGGATGTTGTTGATGTGCTTTCGTCTGGAAAGATCTGTTTGCCTATCAGGCAAAGAAAACGAATGAGCACGAAGGTATCTATACTTTGCTATTTTTATACGTGAAAAAAGAAAGAAATCATAGAAACTACATTTTTTTTCTCCTTCCCTTCTCTCAGTTCATTCTACAATAAAAGCATGAATGAACGAATGAAATATAATTGATGATGTACTGGCTGTAAAAAGAAAGATGCCTACAACTTATCACGCTTGTCTGTCATGAAGTTCATTTAAAATTCTTGTCTGCAATAAAAAACACAATATATTCATATGTCAGACATTGACTTTATTTATTTATTTCAAACAAGATATGTGAGAATCTACCTTTGTTGATCGAGGCCAAACGAGGGCTTTTGACATGAAATTATTTATGAACATGAACCAATCTTATCAATGAAAAATGCAAATGAATGATCATGATTTATTTAAACTCAAAACAGAACGATTCATTTTGTTTTCTGAAGTAATATATTCTATTTGTTCTACATTACAATTCAAGTCCAAATCTAACATATAGAAAGCTATAGACGTGAGTTTTCTTCTCGACAGTTATTAATTGTTACCAATGAAGTATAGTGTTCTACTTCGAATAAATAATATATTTTAATCACCATATTATTTGTCAAGTAGATAATTACGGACAGTAAGGGAAAAAGCGTATACTAACCTTATATGCAATGTCGTAAATTTCATTTTACAGTATATTGATTTTTGAATATGTTCAAAGGAAATCAACGAAGTATATACTTAATATATATGAATGTAGGCGTTTAATTTATCATAAACAAATTACGATCTCGATAAATCATTTTTTGTTTTTTTTCTTTCTATTACATTGGATCATGTTTGCCAATCGGAAATTTTCAATGTAAAAAGTACAGCTTTTATTTTGATTACATCAGATGAATAATTCGGGTATTTCTTTATGTCAGATTAAAAAGATTATTCCATAGACATTTTTTTTTAAATTAAATACTCAATAACCTATATATAATTAACAGTAACTCGAACAGAGAAAATCAAACATAAACTTCTGAAAATAATCATAATTGAACATTCGTGTATAACACCATAAGGTAACTTCTCTCTGAAAATATACAAACATGAAAGAAAATCAATTGATTGCTATTCCATTTTCTTGTTCTATTGGACTATAATCATAATAAACAACTTTATTTTAAGTTCATCCAGCCCGTTGGCTTTCTTTCTTTCGTTCTCGATCTTTTTTTTGTGCATTGTATATTGTATATATTGATGCATTCATGTATATACAGCAATATGGTCAGCTTGTAACACATTGCTTTAATCTGTTAGATCATCGGTTATATTCGTTTGCATTGGCCGATTGAACGCGTCCTGAAGGCTCTACATACGAAAAAAAGAGAGAAAAAGGCGAGCATATGTATAATCGTACATCAATGAAAATGATTTACATTTATATAAAAAAAAACGCTCAAGCGAGATGAGTATGTCTCTATAATTATAAACTCGTTCGATTGTCAATTACAAAATGAAACGAATTTTATTGATATTAATAATCTATTTCGTGGGAATTTCTCTTGAAACAGATCCAAATTATGGAACGTCATCGAGTGTCGCATTTGTATTCGATGTCACTGGTTCGATGCATGATGATCTTTTACAAGTTATTAAAGGCGCAACACACATTTACAATGCAACATTAAGACGAGAATATTCAATTTATGATTATATATTAATTCCATTCGCTGATCCCGGTAATGAAAATGAAATGATCGATGAAATCTTTTCAAGGTTAAAATACTGAAAATATTGTGTTTTCTTTCTTTGTCCTATCTAGATGTGGGACCAATATTAAAAACGCGAGATTCAAATCGTTTTCAACGTGGTTTACAAGATCTCATTGTTCAAGGTGGTGGAGATTGTCCTGAAATGACTATAACTGCTATTAAACTAGCACTTGAACAAGCATTACCGCATTCATTTATTTATGTTTTTACGGATGCTCGTTCGAAAGATTATGTATTAGGAGATACAGTTCTGAAATTAATTCAAGAAAAACAAAGTCAAGTAAAATCGACAGAAAATAAAAATCATCAAATATTTTGCGATGATTATTTGACGTTTTTTTTTCTTGTAAAGGTTGTTTTCGTAATGACAGGAGATTGTGGTGATCAGAATCATATTGGTTATCAAATATTTCATAAAATAGCTGCAACTAGTAGTGGACAAGTATTTACTTTACATAAACAGCAAGTTAGCGAGGTAAGAATTGTTTTGGAAAATTTATTTTCAACATAAATCTTTCGAATGTTATATCTTCTTCTTTTCGAGATTCTTAATTTTGTTCAATATACAATTCAAACACGGAAAGTCAATCTATTAGTTATTGATAAAATCAAACGAAATAAACAAACGTATACACTAGCAGTTGATTCGAAACTTTTAGAAATTACAATATCAGTTAGCGGTGCCAATCCACAAATAACAATTATCGATCCATCGAGTATAATTTCAAATGAAACAAACAAAAAAATAACATTTTTGTCTTTGCATTTTTCTTACAGAACAAGTTCTCAATCAACGTTCGTGGTTTACACGTCTCTTACGTTTAAAAGAAGTTTATATCTTGAATATAAAACGTCCAATGGTAAATTTTGTTTTGAAAATTTTATCATGATTTTTTTCTCCTCGTAGATTGGCGAATGGCAAATACAAGTAACATCATCATCGGCTCATTCAATACGTGTTACGGGTTTGAGTCGATTAACATTTCGATATGGTTTCTCGTCTAATACGATATCTGATCTAACGCTTACACGTCGACAACCCATACAAGGCGTGTCGACATATTTGACAATTGAAATTCCTAATCAAGATGATATATCTCAGGCTCAACAAATTGAATTAATTGATTTGTATGGAAATATTCTCGTCAAAAAACATATTCAATTGAATAATAATCAATCGAATTTATTATATTCGACTATTGAGAAATTTCTACCACCGGCTCATAATTTTTTTTTCTATATTCGATTATCTGGTATT
>ERZ781398.3528-NODE-3528-length-12120-cov-4.171902_pt1 | contig 12120 bp, 14 predicted proteins | sample MGYA00433077_ERZ781398 | MGnify/ENA primary metagenome ERZ781398 (study PRJEB29847, sample SAMN06458254) | wastewater metagenome | isolation source: Wastewater bioreactor | place: South Africa: Cape Town | study: EMG produced TPA metagenomics assembly of the... | reverse complement strand
GAACAACAATTGATTAGATTTAATGCAGCTGACACAAAAAAATGCGAACTTGATGCAAAGTCATTAAAGAAAAAAAAATACCTGAATCAACTTGTTCACCTCGAGATTGACTAAGCAATGGAGTTGCTTCATCGGATGATATCGATTGTTCATATTCATCAATTTGATGTGCTGTACGACTTAATATCGGTTCAGAAGGTGTTACTGTTGGTGTTTCTTCCATTTTCAAGTCATGTTTATGTCCCGAATGAATATGCATGCCTGTTGCGAATAAAATCAGAAAAACAATTGCAAGAGATAATATTCTAACGAGAGAAGAAGAAAAAAACAAATAATTTATCAAAATAAAAATTCGAAAATTTTTTCTTTATACATTGTTAAAATAGCTTTGGAATCTAATTGACGATATTCAATACAATGAACACTATTATTATTTATATGAATCAGATCTTTTATAAACGGGATATGAATAATATTTTGATTGATTAATTTGATAATATCACTCGAATTACAACTTAACGGTAGACAAAGTCCGTAAATGGGTCGAATAGTTGTCGATAAACCATTGCCAATTGTACATGTTCGTGTTGGAAATGGTTGTTCAAAAACTGTATTATTAAAACCACGTAAATGATGTTGACATTCGTAAACTGAACCGATCCAATAGATATTTCCTTGAAGTAAACCACTTGGTAATTTACCCCAAGAATCGAATGCTAAAATAAGAGCTTTACTCTTTGAATTTCTTTTGACAATAATAAATTCGTACTTTTCAATGCCCAGACTTGTCTATCCAATAGATCAGACGTTAATTTTCGAATATCTCGAGTACAATTCGAGGTATTTTGATGTAGATTAAGATTGAAATTTAATGATGGATGTGTGAGATTGAAATGAATGAGATTTTCTTCAACAAATCGACCGCTATTGACAATATGTGAAATCAGATCGACGAATGAATATGAGATTGATTGAGCATTAATTTCGATTTGTTGTACAAAAAGTAGACTTAACCAAAAGAGTCTCATTTTTCTTTTAATCTACAAAAAGAAAAACATTTGAGATTTTTTCTATTTTTTTTTTCGTTTTCTCATATTTCAATTGCTTGTCCATATGAATCATATGTAATCAGAGAATTCACATTCACGTCTTTCGTTTAAATGCATAATTATATATCAAAGACTTTTTTTTTCTTTCGTTCGTTCGTTCGTTCTTCTAATCGTTTAACAAAATCTTTCATGACATAAAAAAGAACGAACGAAGACAACCAACTGAGTCAGACATTTATGTTCTATTATTTATTGGTTTCTATGTTGGTTTCAGCTGCATATCGAATGGAACAAAAAGAAGAAGAAGAAGAAGAACAACAACAAAAACCTATCATTCTATCGAGTAAGATCATTGGCAGCTGTATAATGATGATATAGATCGAGCGAGCTGTTTATTCTAGAGAAAGAAGGACATCCAGAAGCTCGTAGCTGCTCATGTTTGTCGTTGAAATATCTTCGTCGTCGTTATTATTATTCTTCTTCTTCTTCTTCTCGACGAATGTGTTCATATCGTAGTTACTTCTATCTCATTTGTTTATGTTTATGTTTTTTTTATTATAAAAAACTATTTTCTTCCAATCGAACTCATGATCTAATCAAATCTCAATCATCGACATCTATTCATGTCATGTATGTCATTCGAACGAATTCACAATTCTATCAAAAACGTTTGATTTATCAACTACAAACATGGATATCTCTCGTTTCGAACGATGTATTTTTTGTTAGTAATCGTTTATTACCAAATATCTCATCGAATCATATTCTTTCGACGGAACAAACTTGCGGACCGGATGCACATACAATGAATGGCTTATGTTGTAAAACTGCTCATGATTTTCTTCTCTATCAACGTCATCTACTCAGATATCAATGGTTTTGTCATTTCGATGATGATCAATATGTAAATACGAACAATTTGAACGAATATCTATCGACTTATGATCATACGAAAGAATACTATATCGGGAAGAATTCATGGGCAGGACCATTACATCGAACAAAAGAACCCTATCCAAGTCCATTCTGGTTTGCTACACTCGGTGCAGGTGTTTGTCTATCTCAACGAACAGTGACTCGTCTGTTAGGATTAATTTCGAATGTTTCGGAATTTGCCGATGGTTGTATACGAGAGAATTATCACGATGATATTTATTTAGGTTTTCTACTCAACAATTATTTGAATATTACGTTAACGAAATGTCAACGATTTCATTCTCATTTAGAGAAAGATTTTTATGAGAATCGAGCAGAATTCTTGCGAATATTCGTTCGTGAAATTACATTTGGCTTTCGTTTGCCTGATCGTTATCCTTATTTTCTTCCTGATTTATATCGAAAACAAATCGATCCATTTCGTATGCGCACACTTCATTGTCTACTTTATCCAGAAATAAAACAATGTCGAACAAAAATCAACAAATATTTTTTTAATGCTACGAACTAAATCGTTATGTTTATTTTTTACTCGCCACAGGTGGTGATGGTGGTGATGGAGGAACAACTGGTGGTGCTTTCGGTGCAGCAGGCGTCGCTGCTGGTTTAGGTTTAAACGTTGAAGCAGGTTTCGTTGCTGCTGCTGTTGTCGATGATTTAACTGCACCTGTATGAACTGTTTCGTTGAATACATTGATTTTTTCATTAAAAAATTCTCGAAACCAATTGATATGATCGAGTTTTTGTTCGACTGTCCAATACGGATTTCGGCCAAGACCAACACAAACAAGTTCCATAAATTGACGAATTAATGGCGATGAAGGAAAGTTTTGTATGTGACGTTCTAATAGAACATGTTCGTAGAATGGAACGTCGCCATCAGGACCGAGATCTACAAATTTTATGATGAGACAAGAACGAGAATAATCAATCGGGCCAACCTTGTTCATTATCAATAGGAAATTTCCAGAGTATGCCATCGTTAGTCCATTGAATCATTTCTTCGAACGCATTTCGAGGTGGAATCGATGAAGCTCGAATCAATTCGTCTTGTTCATGTTTTTGCCAGACTGATGATTGAATTGTACTAGTAGAATCTTGCGAAGAAAATATTCCTAATGCATCACCACTCCAGAGTTGGTGCGGTCTGAAAATTGAATGACAATAACAACAGGAACAACAAAAAAAGATGAAATCTACTTCATGAATTCTTGTCGACGTTTATTATCTCGTGGAGATCGTCGTGAGTCGAGATTACCGCCGTGTCGATCTTCTCGGTCGAGAGGTGATCGTGGACGAATTTTCTCTCCATCGAGGTCGTCTAACGATGTTTTTACTGATTCACTAGCTGGTTTTAGTTTAATATCACGTAATAAAGATCTAAAACGAGTGTGTTGAGATGTAGGATAATTCGATTGTTGTTCAACTTACGAAAAAGCGTCGGTTGTTTTTTCTACATCGATATTCGACGTTGATGGCGATGATGTACGAGTTCGTTTTTTTGTTTTATCGAACTGATTTTTCGGTGGTTCGATATTTTCCTGAGTATTTTCGAGTTTTTTCTCCGTACGTCGATCAGTTTTACTAACAACTCGATGACCACGAAGTGCATCTAATAATTCCTGTTCAATAGGATTGCTACTATCATTCGTTGCATTGCTTGGCGTTAATGAATCGGCTACTTTTCGTGTTATTGTACGAACTTCATCGGATTCCGTATCGAGAATAACATTCGGATGAACTTTTCTTTAATAGAACAAGATCGTTGTTTTGAGAAAAAAAAAGAAAACAAAACGAATATTGTTACTTCGGCTTTTGTCCTGTTTGTTCTCCGTCTCGTTTGAATTTCTTTTGCTTGGCATCAAATGGTTTAGCAAGATTCAATTTTTCATTAGGATTAAAAGGTTTCTTCTCTTTATCAGTACGAGATAGTGATTGTTTATTATCAAATCGAGGTTTCACTTTTGTATTCGTATCTTTACGATCAAAATTTAGCAAATCTTGACTCAATGAAGTCGTTGATTTTCCTTTTGCAACATCGTTATCATCATTTGAGTGTTTTTTCGATTTATATCGAATTTGATATGATGTTAAAGGGTAAACATATGAATGAATAGTTGCTACTCGACGTAGAGCTAACATCGATTAGAGTTTATTCTAGAAAACAAAATAAATATTAAGATCGATTTATTTTGTCAAAAGAAAATATTAAGAGGGAAATAATATTAGCATATTCAACATAAAAATTGAAAAACAAGCACACGTATACATTGACATTGTGAGAGAAATGAGAAGACAGTCGGACTAACTAAACTGTTTTGTCAATGAGGATTTTTTTTTTGTTGTTTGTTTGAGTAAAAATAGAGATATACGAGAGACATCAATTTACTAAGACTAAATATTCGACTAGATCATCATGTGAAGATCGATTTATGACGAATCTCGAATACGTTTGCAAATTTCAGCTGTATATTCCGAACATTTAGATTTTCCACCTAAATCACCAGTTAAAACCTAAATACAGAACAAAAAAAAAACAAAAATCATCGAACATTTGCCAGCAATCTTTCGAATTACTTTGCCATCTTTAATTGTGTCAAAACAGGCTCGTTCAATGATATCAGCTTTATCGAACATATTCAAATGTCTTAACATCATAACAGCACTTAAAAGCAACGCCGTTGGATTGGCTTTGTCTTGTCCAGCAATATCCGGTGCTGTGCCATGGACAGCTTCGAAAATAGCTGCACCATTTTCACCAATATTTCCACTTGGTGTTAAACCTAAACCGCCAATAAGACCAGCGCAAAGATCACTTAAAATATCTCCATATAAATTAGGCATGACAAGACAATCGAATTGTGTTGGATCTTGAACCATCTATATAAAGAACATTTGTTTTTGTCTTTTGTTCTTGCTTTTTAAAGAAAAACGAACTTTTAAACAAACGGTATCGAGATACATTTCTTCGAATTTAATTTCCGGATATTTTTCAGCCACTTCTCGAGCACCTTTGAGAAATAAACCATCCGAAAGACGCCTAAGATGATGGAGACATTTTTTGACTTTTCAATTCTTCGAAATTCTCTTACATTATATTTGCTTTGTGAACAACAGTTACTTTTTCTCGTTTATGGATTTTAGCATAGAGAAATGCATATTCACAAACTCGTAGTGATGCATGTTCAGTAATTAATTTAATACTTTGTACGACACCTGGAACAATTGTATGTTCAATACCCGAATATTCACCTTCGGTATTTTCACGAATCGTGACAAGATCAACATTTTCATAAGGTGTTTTATAACCTTGGAGACTTTTACATGGACGTACGTTAGCAAAAAGATTGAATTGTTTACGTAGAGCGAGATTAAGCGATTGATGACCTTTGCCAACAGCTGAAAGGAAAACACGAAAGATTTTTTTGATGTTTTTATGTTGCATAAATAAAATCTTACGTGTTGCTAATGGTCCTTTAAGACCAATACGATTTTTGTTGACTGATTCAATAGCTCGAGTAGGAATTCGAAATTTTCCATCGGGCTAACAAAAGAAAATTATTATTATTATAAAATAAAAAGAAAAGAAATGAGAGCATACAGCTTTGACTGGTGTAACATCAACAGATTCCCAATTGATCTCAACACCTGCAGTTTCAAAGATCTTTTGAACACTGTTCGCAATTTCTGGACCAATACCATCACCTTATTAAAAAAACAAGATCATGCAAGCAAATTCCTATCGAAATCCTACCTGGAATTAACGTAACTGTTTGCACGCCACCTTCAGCATTGGCGTTACTGTTCGAATCGGCTAAGAGAGATGAACTAGTGCTAAAACTGCGTCCATACGAGAACGTCGGTACTGAACGACATGTTGTTGCAAGACGTAAAACAGCAGATGACATTTTAGATGATTTAATACTAGTTAAACTCTAAAATCAATCACAAAGATTGAATTATTGCAAAGAAAAAGTTATATCGAATCGGTGTAAACAACAACAGACAGAATATGGATAATATTTTTTTTCTTCTTCTTCTGGACTCCATACTCCTCCAAGCCTGCACTTGCTGTAGTCGACGAAAATAGCGAATAATAGATTTCAACGACAGATGTCTTTAGTTGTTATTCGCCTTTTGCAGATTAAGACATTTTTTTTTAAAAGTTTGTTTTGGGTTTATATGCTGTATACGTGTGATAATAGGGACAAGGTCACGGGTCATAATAAGGTCACGAAAATGATCATCCCTTACCAACACAGACAGTAGACAAATAGAAAGAGAGAAGAAGAGGATATACGATACGTATGCTTGTGTTATTTTTCTCGAATCCAAAGACTATTCATCTTCATTTCATTAATAGTGAACACGATGCACTTTCTTCTTACCTTCAACGTTCTTGCTATTATTTTCTCAGGTACGGATATTTTTTGGCCTAGTTTTTCTTTTTTAAACATTAGTTTTTATCAAAAATAGGTTCTCTTAGTGTTCATCCTGGTGATCCTTTCCCAGATAGATTTCCTTTACCAAAAGCATTCGCTGAAGATGATACTTTCTCGTCAAATCATAAATCAGATCCAAATGATGATATTATTCCATCAAAAATACCTATACTAACGGTCCCATCGGATTCCATTGATGAGGATATAAATTCTTTTGATTCAGACGTCTCAGTTACAACAAAACTACCTGAACAAAACATAAACAATGAAATTAATTCAACAACAACAACAACAACAACCACTACTACTACTACTACTACTACTACTACTACCACAGAATCATCGAAATCGATGATTAGTAGAAAAAAGTAAAACATTTTCGTTCGAGATTTATCAATCATTATGTTTAATTTCTTTCGGTTTAAAGTTTAATTAAAATCGCTCGTTGGAGATACGATGATGCTCAAACGAAAACTTCTCGATATTGGTACGAGCCCGAAGGTGGTCGAATGGGTCTTGGTTGGGCATTTGATGGTTACGTTTTTCAAGCTTATTCAAAACCAGTACCAGGCACTGAACCAGTTTATTCGTTTCATTCGGAAATTCGAGGTTTGTGGACGAATACGGTTCAACTCGATCCACGATCACCAATTATCGGCGAAAGTCAATGGATATCCGATGGTATTTCGTTTTATGCACATAAATCACCAATGAATTCGACCGATCTTCGGCCTGTTTTTCGATATTGGAATCGAATTCGACCAAGTCTTACCAATGATATTGAAGTTCGTTCGACATATCTCACAATCAAAGTCGAAGAAGAAGATAATAATAATATCGTTCGAACTGATTGGATCTTTGATAATATACTTTTCTATGTCTTACCATTCGATGACAAATTATCAATGAATTAATATGCGTTTGTTTTCTCTCTCTCTCTCTCTTGTATAATAAATACTACTACTACAAAATAAAATCAAACACCATTCGACAGAACAATAATATTCAAGTTTTCTTTCTGTTTTCATAGATAGACAGAGTAAATCGATCAATAATAATGCAATCTCTTCTGTACATTCTCTTCGTTATCAATATTCTTATTACATGTATTGAATTTTCATTTTGAAATTCTCTTGTTTTGTTTTCTTATTCAAAACAATATTTTAGATATACGTAGTTCGATACCAGGTGATCCATTTCCAATAGAGATTTCCAATGATACGAACAAATCAGTAGCATTGGAAACAACGACACAAATTAGTTCGACAATCAATGATACAACTGAAACTTTATTATTAACATCAACAGTTAATACAATCGATCAATCTTCTCTGACGAATTTTTCATCGGAACATTTAGTCGATATAGCTCAATGGAAATATACAGATTTACGAACACGTAAAGTTCGGTATTGGTATCACATTCTCGGTACTTCAATGGGAAGTGGTTGGATCTTCGATCGTATAATTTGTCGAGCTTATATTCGACCAAAACCAGACACATGTCCTATTCGTGCTTATCATTCGGAAAAGGATGGTACGTGGACAAATACATTACAAATCGAATCGAATCCAATGCCTATCGGTAATAATCAATGGATTTACGATGGTACACCATTTTATGCTTATAAAACTTCGATGAATTCAAGTTTATTAAAACCTGTTTGAAGATATTGGAATCGAATTAATTATGGGACTGAGGATGTTAGTGAACCACGTCGATCTTATCTTCGTATGGGTGATTCTGATGATGATGAACTATCTGATTGGAAATTAGATCGAATTATTTTTTATGCTTTTGAACCTCATTCAAATATGACTGAATTTAATAAATAAAACATGTCTAATTATAAACGATGAAAATTCAAACTACTCTTAGCTGAGATTGCCAATAGATTTGATCCGAATTGACAACAACGATAAGGTATTTGATCATATGTTTGTCTCGATTTAATTTGTCCGTCATTTGTAATATGAAAAAGTTGTTTGGTTCTCCAATCGGTGACAATCCATTCATTGTAATTGAATAAACATAAGTGATAAGCATCGTTCAGTTGATCGACAATATTAAATTCAACCGACCATATCGGCTCGAATCTTTGTGCAACACGTAATTCCATACGTTGTGTCATCGTTGTTTGATTTGCAATAATAAATGCAAGTTTACCGTTGTGATAAGCAATATCTTGAGTCATTTCATTTGCTCGACAGAGATCAGCTGGCCGCCATTGACAAATAAGTTCGATTTGCGGTTGTAATCGATATTCACATATCGATGAACCGAATTCATCCGTAGTGACATAAAATGATGTATTAGAACATGTGCATGATCTATATTTATGCCGTAGTCCTGTTACAATCTGTTCAATTGACATAGTCTTTTCATCTAATGTAAAAATATCGGTGAGAGTTATGAGAAAGTATCGAGATATAGTCGATGACCAACATATATCCCTTATCCATTCATGATTCCAAGGTAGTTTCTTAAGTAATATGAGATTTTGATTGTAGAGACATAATTGATTATCGTGATGCATCAGTAACGTTCTATTGTTAGTGCTTACAGCTTTGTAACTTTCTTTGGAACGATTTATTGTGTAAACTGCAGGTGTCAATGTTGATATATCGAAGTCTTGTTTTGTATTTTCATCATCAATTTCAATTAATTTATCATCTATATCTAATGGGCAAATACGTAGATCAATAGCTTGATCTTCTATCTGTGCAAAGTCTCCACGAATAATTTGTAATCGTTCCTCAATTGTATTTAAATCTTCAACTGTTGTTTCTTGTTTATCAATCAATTGTTTAACCGTTATTCTTATATGATCAATAGCTTTCGTATAATTATTTAATTTTGCATCTATAATTGTATTAATTTGATTTCGTTTTTCGTCATAGAAACTATCTACACGTCGATGAGCCTCGGTTCGCCATTGGTCCAGTTGTTCTTGAAGATTCGAAAATATAGTCCTTCGGTCAATATTATTTATACGATCTTTTAATATATTAACTTCGTCAGCAATCGGATTGAGTCGACTATTTAATAGGTCATCATGTTCGTTTAAATGATCACGGCAGAGATTCTGTTGACAACAATAGCACAATGCTCGTGAAACACGTTTACACTCTAAAATGGCGCAAGGCCGAGACATCTACAAAGAAAAATAAAGTCAAACAATACAGATTGTAATTCATTCGGTGGACAAGAACGAATAGTATAAAATACTTCGTTCTTCGCATACAAATGAAAATAAATAGTAACTGTGTTCTTTATATATTCTACACTACTGACGCATTGGATTTTTTCCTATATGGGGAAGTCGACCTATTCATGGTTTTATTCATCGTCTAGATTCTCTTTCTCGAAAAATTCCCTTTTCAAAACGAACTTACCCATAGATACTTGAGAACGTTGACTAAATTTATTCTATTAGAATATACCGTTGTATATATATACAACTAAGGTACATTGGTATTTTCTATTAAACCAACATAATATATTCATGGTATTTTCCATTTCTCTATAAATAAATGACGATAAGATAAAAAAGTTTTTTCCAATCGTTGAAGCCCGAACATATGCTGTGTTGTGCTGATTGAGTTTTATTTTTCTTTCTGAAGTGCATGTTTAGTAATTTTGTACGAACAAATATTTTTATGTTTGCTTTTTAGTCATAGTATTAATATTTATGAAGAACAAAAGTTATCAAAATTAATGAAACAACTGTTACTTCATTGTTGAATTTTAGTTTAAATTTTATTAATTAAAAATAATAATAATAAACTGATAATTAAACTGAATTGTATTTTGTAAAATAATGAAAAAGGACACTCTTCATTTTAAATCGGTTTCGATTGTGGACTAGTGACATCACGCGCACGTTTCGATGATATTGCATAAGAACGTAAACGTATAGAATTGCTCACCGAATTGGTTGGGCGGAGAGAGAGGAGAGCAAAGAAAAAAAAAAGAAAACAAATAACAGCTGAGTTAAAGAACTTATCAACGAATCAAACGAATAATATATGAAAACATTTTGACTAACAAATACGCCTCTATTCTTCTAGAACATTTGGATAAAAGAATTCTTTTTTCATTGATTTTATTTCGCCATGCTGATGGCATCACCGACAACGTTCAATACATCGACAACAATTTCAAATGGAAATGATCCCAGAAATGTCACGATTAATAATTATTCAATAGAAGAAATTGGTTAGCGAGAAAAAAACAACAACGAACTTTCATTTTCGTTTTTATTCTAGAACGTATAATCAATGATTTCTATGCACCGACATCACAATTATCGGTTCCACAACGTCAACAATTGAATAGTATTCTCGAATGTTTACAATATTCACCATTAGCTTGGGATTTCTCATGGAAATTATTGAATTCAAATAAATCTCCAAGTGTACAATTTTTTGGTGCTGTTGCACTGTGTAACAAAATCTCCAAACACTTGTATGATTTGATGAATTTTGAAATAAAAACACGTCGAATCTATTTAGATCCGAATTAGATGATAATCAAGTTCAACAATTATTTCAACAACTAATTCAACGTTTAATTTTTTATATATCCATTAATTCGAAACAAATCACGATTAAATTGACTGTTGCTGTAGGATGAAAATTCCATTTTAGTTTCATTCGAAGTCTTGTTTATTTAGCTGGGACATTTGATATTAAATATGATGCCAGATAAATGGCAAAATGGTATTACAGCAATTATATCATTATTTACGCAAACACAAAATGAATTTTTATTAAAACATGTACGAGAAAGTTTTGTTTTTTTCAATAGTAAAAAAAAATTAATTTATTTTGTTTTAGCCTGAAAAAGGTCATGTGATTATTTTAAGCATTTTAACTATTCTTCCTGAAGAAGTAAAATTCTTTCGATGAATCAACATGCAAACTAGTATTTCTTTTTTGTCTCTAGTTTTCTCGAATTGTTGTGCCAAAAGCTCAACGGTCTTCAATTCGTCTTGAATTAGAAAACCAATTTCCTCTAGGTAGGAAATCTTCGAATTGTAATTAATATTCAAATCTCGTTTTAGTTCTCAACTATATTCAATTTATTATTGCAACATATAATCAAGCTGATATACTCGGTAAAATGTTTTCGTGTCTATCGAAATGGCTTGAATTTGGTATTTCGATCATTAAAATCGAATGTTTATTTGACTATTTATTCAATTCATTGAATAATGAGAGTATATTTGATGATGCATCTGATTGTATTATTGTACTTTTTTCATCGCCTGACGCATTGAAGTAGATAGAACATAGAACAATATTATTTTATAAGTTTCTTTTTTTTTGTTGTAAAGGTATCCAGCAGTATTTTCACGACTTTTGCCATATGTTCTACAACTTGAATCTGTACTTGATCAATCAATAATGATTGGTGATAAAGTAGAAAACTTCTTCGTTTTTCTTTGAATAAATTGCAAAAATGATTTCTTTTCTTCGTTAAGGAAAAAGCTGAATGTATTACAAAATTGATAGCTCAGTTCGGTGAAAATCTCGCTCAACTCATTCTTCAAATGGCTATAACGCCAAACCCTCAAACACAAGCACTTTCACATAGATTTTGCTGTCTTATTATGGTAGTTTTTTTTCTTCATTTTTCAAATATATTTATAAAAATGAATATCAAATTAAATTATAATAGAAATGTACAAA
>ERZ781398.3509-NODE-3509-length-12153-cov-4.689122_pt1 | contig 12153 bp, 14 predicted proteins | sample MGYA00433077_ERZ781398 | MGnify/ENA primary metagenome ERZ781398 (study PRJEB29847, sample SAMN06458254) | wastewater metagenome | isolation source: Wastewater bioreactor | place: South Africa: Cape Town | study: EMG produced TPA metagenomics assembly of the... | reverse complement strand
TTTCGAATTAAATGATCTAATTTCTTTTGAGTAATACTAAGTTTTTCCATTGAATCGTTCTTTTTCTGCGTAATACAATCATTAGATATTCGCTCACAAAACTGATCAATTATTTGATGAGCTGCTACTCGCCATTGATTAATCATTACAAAAGCTGTTGAAGACTTCACATCAAAATGTTTTAACATTTCCGCCGATGTATTAATACGATTAACTAATGGGTCCAATTTCGAGTTCAATTGATCTCGATGCTCTTTCAAATGGTCTAAGCATAGATCCTTTTGACAACAGTGACAAACAGCACACGAAGCTTCATCACATTTTTTGACAGTACACAATCGTATTGATGATGCCATTACGATGAGAAATCACTGAAAAATCATACTATTTTCAAGAAAACCCAATAAAATTCAGTTGGTAAAAACCTACATCAATATTATTGTCCAATGAAAAATGTATGTGTTGTTTCTTTCTTTACTATAGTGTATTATGTTTACTAAAAGTCAGGTGAGAGAAAAGAAAAGAAAACATTTTTTTTCTTGAGATACCGAAAATTGGCGATGTCAACAATGAATAATCATTCTCAGGTAATCTTCATCGGTATTGCTGGCCCATCCGGATGTGGTAAAACAACATATGCTAAGCATCTATCGAATCGTCTTCATTCGCCAGTATATCCAATTGGATTAGATCACTTTTTTATTCGTTCGATTCCAATCAATCATCCGATTTTGGGACGAATTCAAAGCGAAGAAGAGCCTGAAACATTAGCTGTCGATAAATTTCTTTTACTTCTCAATCAAATCAAACAAAATCCACAACAAACAACTCGATACCATCGAAAAGATGTCGCAATCAACAATAATAAACCCATAATTATCATTGTCGAAGGTTTTCTACTCTTTGCTTTATCCGATCAATTAACAAATCTGTTCGATATTCGAATTTTCTTCGATTCAACACAAGATCAATGTCGTTTGCGACGTTATCGTCGTGATTATCGAATTCAAGAGACTTTATCCAATGCTGAAGTCGTCATACCAACAAAATTCCAACAATGGTTCGATCATTTAGTTTGGGCTGAATATTTAAAACGCCGCGATTTACAAATATCAAAAAGCGAACAAACTTTTCATTCGAATATCTACGAAAATCATGAATATACAAAACTCGACGACTACATCGATCAACGTTTGAAAGACCTCATAAAATAAAATCTTTTTTCTCTTATCATCGACCATAAAACGAAACGATACGCTTTAAAATACATCATTTCCTTTTTATTTCAAAATGTCCGACAATACGACATACGCGGCTGAAGATTTCTTTTTAGGAATCGTATTTTCAGTTGTACTGTTTTTAATGATTTTATTTATAAGTCATTTTTGTTATCGTCGACAGTATTCAAGGCGTCTTATTATTCAGCCAACATTATCTGAATCGCCACCACAACCACCGCCGCCACCGCCGCCTTATGTCTATTATACAGAACCTCCACCACCGCCCTATTCATCGAAATAAACCCTGCGCTAAAAACAAGATCCAATCCTCTTTTGCTTTTATTAATAATAAATAAAAGATCTGCACATTTGTCTATCATTAGACATTAATATAAAGAAAAAACTTAATCCGTCATATGTTTAAATAAACAATCGTATGGTGCTATTAATCTGTAACATCGCTTTGTCTTTGTCTTTTAATTAAATCGTTTGTATTGCAATCGGCAATTCTCGCCATTCTTTTGTTCATGTCATAGGATATCTGTCTGTTTAATTCAATTAAATTCGATATGCGTACGAGCCCGAAGGAGATAGAGAAGAAAAGAAAAACGGCTGAATCAATTTTCTTTTGTTCACATTTCACACATTCGCATTCGGAAAATCAAATTAATGAAAAGAAAATATTTTCTTTCTCTCGATTTTAACTGAAATTCATTAATATAGAATACCATTCGAACCAAACATGCACAAGTGATTAAAAATATGTTTGCTGTCGTCGATTTTCTCTCTTTCTCTTTCTTTTTTGCCCTTCGTGCATTAGTTAATGCTAATAATCTCAATAACAAAAAATATGCCATTCATATTTCTTTTCTCAGATTACTCTCACGTCTTCATTACAATTCCTTGTTTTCTTTCGATCGATAGAAAAGAACAGCTAAATGTTTAGTAACACCAATCTTACTAGTTCATCATCATTTCAATTACGAGTTATTCGATGTTTAAGTATCTATTCATTGATTCTTGTTATTGTTGGAACATTAGGCAATCTTCTAACAATAATTATACTTTGCCGACGAAATCTTCGACGTTACGTTACAATGAGATATCTCATTGCAGTTAGCGTTTGCGATACAATATCTTTGTACGGATGGAATCTGAATAATTTCTATAAATTTACAATTAGTTCGAATTATAATAATTTAGAAGAGATTTCATTGATACACTGCCGAATTATGTCGTATTTAACATTTGTTGGTTTACAATTGTCGAGTTGGTGTCTGGCAGCTGTTAGCATTGGTAAGTTAGAAAAGAAGAATTTTTGAAATTGACATTCGAACTAGTTGGCTTGTCTAGATCGTTGTTTGAGTCTATATTTTCTAACTTGGAAACAGAACTACGGCAAATTATCTCGTACGAAATATCATATTGCTATTTTAACTGTTATCTGTTTACTTTTGAATTCCCATATACTTTTTCTTAATGGTTATCGAACTAATTCATCGAAATCAGCTATTAAATGTTACGCAACTAAAACCAATCCGAATTATATATTTCCCAATTGGGAACGAGTTCATCTTGTTGTTTATAATATTTGTCCATTTATAATCATGTGTATTTGCAATACATATATTATCTATGTTACAATTCGATCAGCACGTATTCGTTTGCCTTCAACAAATCAATATTCTCGACATCGACAATTGTCTATCATGTTAATATTTATTACATTCGCGTTTGTTTTACTAACTCTACCCTCGTGTATTTATTTTGTTTTCTTTCGACATCGTATGCCGAAAGAAGACGATTTTCGAACATACCGATATTTAGTTCAAATTTCTCTTGGCAGTGTTCAATTTACGGCACACGCGATTAATTTCTTTCTCTATTGTTTTTCAGCGAATAATTTTCGAAATGAATTACGAGATTTTCTTCGAGAAGTTTTTTGGTATTCGATTTCACTCAAATTTCGGACATCATCACGAACCAATTCGGATAATGACAAACAAAAACGAAAGTACATTGTAAAACGACCCGGTGAAGATCAAGAATCGACACTTGAAAATCAACAAACAGGCCAACAATACGTTTTAAAAGATTTACAAACTGCACTCATCAATGACGAATGAAAAGTCTAGCCTATGTCTTCTTTTTGCACAAAAAATAAAATTCTCTTTGGATAATAACGTTGCATGTTAGATTCCTAATAATAAGTCGAGAGATTCTGTCTGTGGAAGATCTTCGTTCGGTTTTTCTCCAGTACCACCAGATCCTAATGATTCTAAACAAGCAAAAGAAAATAGACGAAACAAAGCATCATTTTTCAGTTTAACCTGGTCGAGTTTCATTGAAAATAACATTAGCTATCAAAGTCATTACATCATCTCTCATGTATACATTTCGATTTTGTTCTAAATTCGAAATTGAATAGAAACGTTTGACACCATAACCTTCATTCATATTTCCAGATGGTTTTTCGAAACAATTTGAGTTTTGATCCGGCCAAAATGATGCATTAATATCATTTTGCCGAGATAGTAGATCGACTAAATGGAATGCAATTTTGTAGGAAAATGGCCATTTAAGATCATGGTCATTCTCACCACGCATTAATATAAAAAACAGAGAAATAAACTTTCCTCGAACATCACGATCACCGTTAAGATACAATCGTAAACGCATTTTATATCCATTCGGTGATGAATAGAACGGAGGTGAATAAATTGAGAGGCGTTGTTTCGTTCGAGCATCATCTACAAAACGTGAACAATTCGAAGAATGAGTCGAATTTGATGCCTACCGATTTTCTCTCGAACAGAGTCGATTTTCCAAACTAATGAACCGTTAACGCTATGGATGATTCCATCATCAGAATGCGATTCAATTTCACGTATAGCATCATTAATTGTTTGCGAAGTAGGTCGTTTGCTCAAAATACGTTCGGTAATTGTCGATGTGAAGTCGTTTACTGCTTGTCGATCAATTGGTCTTGATCGATCGATTGCGTTGTCGATAAAAATATGATCTAGCACTTGGAACAATTCGAATTCACGACAGAATACAAGTTTCTTATATCGATTGTCATTTCGTTGAAAAGATTTTTTGTCATCATCATAAACAAATATGCTTTGCACCTGAGGAAATTCGTAAACTGGATCACGTAGTAAACTTTCTAGATATTCACCAGGAATAATCAAGAGATATTTATCAGTTGACGAGAGATTGCTATATATATAGTTGATAAATAACTTAAATTCATTGAAAGACTGAGTAACTCGTCGAGAAACATTGCGCAAGATTGGTTTATTACCAAGAAATAAAACTTTACCTGTGCTTGTTGCTGCACACATATTTATCTTATCTGAAAACGAAAATAACTTTAAAATTCTTTTAATAAAGTACAAAGTTTTAAAGATCGATCGTAATTTCTTTCGATTTCAATATTATTATCACCCAACTCTTCAGAAAACAGTATGAGATTAGCAATTAATTTGATCAACAAACGAGTATCGTCTTGAAAAACACCATCGACTTTCGAATATGGATTTGACAAACTTTGCAGCATCGTATAATCATGATTCTGACTGCGTACGAGTATCGATCGGATGCATACGTAATTATGACATTGACTAATCAATTCTAGACTACGTTCGATGGGTTGCAGAACGAGTGACGCAACTGTTTGAGATGAGTTCGAATCTAACCATTCGCATAAATGATCTTCGTTTGAAAATAATATCAATGTGATATCTTCGACAGTTAAATATGCTATTAATGTCTTTCGTAGTGAAGAATCTTGTTGACCAAACCAGATAACAATTGGCGCACAGGAATGAGCTAGAATAAACATTTGTCATTGATGAGTCAGAAAATGAAATGTTTTACTAACCATTTTCGTTGATACAATTAAATGATTCTATTCGATCGGTTAGTACATGGAAAATATTTTCATCATCATCATTATATAGATTTGAATTCGGTTGTATTATCTGAATGATAATCGTAGACATTTATGCTTTCTTACACGTTTTCGATTGAAGAACATGTCATGACACATGCATAGCATATATATACACCTGTAGATTCAGAAATTTCCAAGTTACTTTAGAATTGCACAATAATATAGTAACTAATGAGTCATACAGTATTTTGTACTTTAAAATAATCTTTTGTTTTTCGTTAAATTTGATTAGAACATTTATTTTTTTTACTTTTAAAATAGTTTAACAAAAAAATCAGAAAAGTGAAATCAACGTCATATACAACATATTCAATAAAATGTTGAAGTCACAGTTTGAAATTTGCATCCGACTCTAAACTTGTTAACTGTCGTAACATCAACAGTGTTTACGTCCAAAGAGAGTTTTGCTAAAGAAAGATAAGATGATTTTGCAGAAGGATTTGTATACTGACATATTGAACAATATTACAGATCCTTTTGGAAAAACAAAATATATTAATTTACACAAAATAAAAAAACTCCCGAAACGGCAAGAAGTAGTTTCCTAGAATTTATCTAGAGATTATGAGCTCTGTGGCTCTTTTTTTGGTCAAATCAGTTTTCTGTTTGACATAGCCTTTTAGGCGAAACATTGTGAAAAGAACTAATTATGTAAATCGTAATTTACGTTATAGTTCGCAGGTAAATAAAATTTTGGTTATGTAATAGCTGTATCAATATCATTTAAATCATTATCGTAATAATTTTGAATGTGATTCGTAGTTATGGGCTCAACTTGACTTATTTGTAATTAATATTAAAGGTTAGTTAGCGCATGCAGGATTTATCTGATTCATTTATTGAGACAAAAGGTTCAGCATGATAAATAATCAGATTATTATCTGTAGCGCAACATATTTTAATGGTGTGTCAGCTCACGCTTTCCATCATTTGGCGTTTCGGCCATACGAGGAGAGTGATCGATAGATTCATTTGAGGTTTCTATCTTAACTTCGATTGACATTGTATCATTTTGTACGAAACGATTCATATTCTCTTGAAAATGACCAAACGGAACGCACGCTTTTATGCCAAATGGTGTATTCATGTCAGAAGTTGGCTTTTGACAGGCGATTGAGTTAATGTCTGGACGAAAAGAAGCAACAAAATGATTGTTTTCATTCGATTGATCGGTCAATCGAACAGTAACATTGAAAGGAAACGGCCATGGAAGAATATCGTCATGATCACCTTTCAAAATGACTAAGAATATTGACAAATATTGATCACGCACGTCAATATCCCCAGCAGGATAAAATCGAAGACACGCTTTATATCCAGTTGGTGACGTACAGAATGTCGGTGAATCAATGGATAATTGTTGCCCCGATCGTGCATCAACTAGATTGAAATTCGAATGGTCAGTAGCTGTTTCAAGGGAAATACGAAAATACTCACCTAATTTTTGTCCGAAATCGGTTATCTTCCAAACATAAGGTTCGCAATCAGATGAGATTTGATTTGCTAAACTAGTTTCATCTGAATGTCGATTTACATGAGCCTAAAATAATAAATAGATATGTGAAATGTTAAAATGCAATTCTTTTTTTAAAATAATACTGTATAATCTTGATGAGTCCCAGTCCAATGGCACAGTGAACAATAAACAGAAAGAGATTGTATATCTCTTTCAAATCCTCGGTCAGGTCGAATCTAAAACAACAATATCCGATTTGAAATTAATTCAAATAGAGTTTATCACATACTTGAACATTCATCGATACAATCGAACAGGTACGACACTCTGTTTGACTAAAAATCAATATTATCATTAATAAGAATAGAAAAAAAGGACAAGCTACATACTCGTTATCATTGTTAATGCACGGCTTGCAAATACGATGACTGCATGTAAGCTGATAAGGTTGTCGGAGTAAACTAGTACAGGCTGAACAGAAATAACCCGACAGATAGTTGTCCATATGCAAACGTTTTGGTTTTGGCGATTCAGCACTAAAACCACTTGATCGCTTTTGGGCAATGTTTGATTTGAATGACGATACAACATCTTTTAGTCTTGACAAATAATTCGAACCTTGGGAATCGACTACATTGTCAGCTTTTAGTTTTTTTAAAATAGATTCTAATTGCCATTGGTGACAAAATCGTAATTTATGTAAGTGTTCAATATTGTCAATTAGATAATTCTTTAAGTCGGTTCCATCACCACAGTAAACATGGACCAGTTGTACTTGTTCGAATTGAAAGACTGGATCATCCAATAAATTAACTAATTCATCGTATGGGATGATCAAAATGAATTTATCGCAATAGATGATATTTTCGCCAACATGCTTGAACATCAAGTTCGATTGTGTAAAAACCATGTCGGCTAATTGTTTAATAAATTCGCCTCTGGGAATTGTTGACTCGAGAAACAGAATTCGAGTCGAATTCCGTAACGTTGAGGCACAGGTTGGCATAAGCACAGTAATACTATATCACAGCAAATATAAATTATATCAAGTAATTAAGTTGAATGAGAGTTTGTAAGTATAAAGATGAAGATTTTATGAACGTTGAAATGACAAAATAATCTGAAAAAGATCATTGATTTTTTTAGAAATTCGAAAATAATATGTTTTAATTAAAATACAAGAAAGCACATAAAATTAATAAACGTTTTAATTGATTATACATACACCACTAAATACAAATAATAGTGCAAAATATATAGTCAGCACTTTTTTATTAAAAAATATGGGATCGTCTTTAACTTTTGGGAAAACTGGAGGCGGGATTACGCTAATAAGCTTAATAAAATCAAGATAGATTTCATAGATTTTTTATGCATGTAAACTTTTCGAGAGCAATCATAGATTCTCGAAATGTCTACATGCATAAAAAATTTATGAAATCAACATGCAAAAAAAAACAGAGAACGAGAGAGCGGACTTGTCCAGATAAGTTATAAAATACCGATCTATATCTCTTAATTATGATGGTGTAACCCTGTAATGCGTTTCTTTGTTTTGTATATGAGATTGAGATACGAAGAAGCTATTAATACAAGACCATAGCATATAATATACAAAGGAGATAAGTTATTCGTTTGTCTGCTCTTATACTTTTGAACTACGCACTACTATGATTTCGTTTTACAAAATCAGCTGCTCTCGAAAACATTAATATAGGAGAAAAGGTTCGGATGTATCCTCCTATTCATTCTAAGATGTTAAATTCTTCTGGTTTTAGTCTTATATATTTTCGATTAACTCGCAGAATCGCACTGCTCGATCGTAATTTCTCTGTGCTTTCAATTCGTTTCTATTTTCATATTTTGCTTCATCTCCTAACTGCTCGGCTAAAAATATTTGATTCACTACTAACTTCATTAATAAACGAATATCATCCGTATATATACCGTCAACTTTCGGCAGCCTTCTGGTGTATCGCTCGAGATCGCAAAATTCGTTTTCATGACAATAAATAAGAATCGAATGTACATTCTTAATCGAATGACAATCGAAAATAAACTGTCTAGTACAATAAAGACTTTCCAATACAAGATTGGTTATATTGAGCGATGAATTTTGAATTAACCATTGAGATAAATATTGTTCCGATGAAAATATAATAAGTACTACATCTTGACTCAATAAATATTGAACAAATGTTCTGTACAATTGTGAATCTTGTCGACTCAGCAAGACGATAATCGGAGCATCAGATTGAACTAGGAAGAAAAAAAACAGAAAACAGTTAGTTGTGAAAATAAACTCGAAGTAAATTGTCTTTCGATGAAAATTCAATGAGAATTATTCGTACCATTTCCGTAAATCTCACAAGATTTTGATTCAATCGATTCATTTGCTGACTCGAGTACATATGCATTAATAGGTGGTGTCGGTTGTATTTTCGACAACTGAGACGCAGTGAATGCATGAAAATGAATCGTAGGTAGGTTCTCTACGATAGACGACATCGTCAATAGAATCTAGAAACGAATACGAATGTCGTGAACAATGTACATCGAGTAGAATATTGCTTTTTAGCATTTATTTTTTTTTTAATTTAATGCCAGCATACAGCTAAAGTTTTCGTATATAATAAAGAAAAAACACGCTTACCTCTTAACCATCCAAAAGCTCAAATGAATACAACCTTTAGAAGAAAAAAAACAGAACAACGATATTTTGGCTGGAAATTTCCAACCATTCTCAAGGTTACTCAGAACAAAACAGAAATTAGTAATCGTTGTTTTTTGCAGTAATGTAACGGTTTCATCATTGAGAATTTACCCAGAGCAAAAAAATGATGTCACCGTTCTTTTTTTTAATCTTCGTTCTCTAAAATGCTATTGGCGCCTGTAATGCAAACAAGTGGCAAAACATTGAAAGAAAAAGAACTGCATGTTTTTTGTGATATTTTATTATGAAAAAAAAAACGAAATGAAAATATACGATAGTCAGTCATCAAAGTCGTGGGGAGAGAGTAAAGCTCGTCGATTCATCGATCGATTGTTTTCGTGGATCATTTCAAGGATGGCAATTCGAGCCTGAAGATCAAGATAGTCTATCATAATTTTAATAAACATCTCATCTTGCCGCACATTGGAGTTGTATAAGGGTCAAACTTGTTAATGATATGTTGCCGTTGACCAGTTTGATCGAAAATACAGATCATTATCGGATATTTAAACGGCCACTCAAGGATTGGATCGTATCGACTGGGTTCAATAGCAACGGAAAGAGATATATGAATGCCTTTTGCGTCATCATTGCCATGCATATCTAAAAGTGTTCTCATTTTATAGCCTGTTGGCGATGAGAAAAATACAGGCGAATCAATTGATACCTTTAAACCATTGTTTACTTGCTCTTAAAATAAAAAAAACGAACGTTTACTTAAAATTTTCATTTGAAATATTTTTACTCACGAAGTTTTTCTTTACAATTCTCAATAATCCATATTTGTGAACCATCATATGAGCAATAATGAGGGTTGAGAAAAGCATCACTAATTAAATTTAATTACGGACTACCATGGGAAAATTCATTTTTTGTTTGGTATATACAATTTCTGATTTTTACTGAAGTATACGAAATTTTATAGAAAATTACGAATTATGACTCGAAGAACGAGTGATAGTGGATAATGTTTTGAGTTTTATACTACCTTACTATAGTCCATTTAATCGTATAGGAGTCAAAAAAGAAATCGAAGTCATACACCTAAGTATATAGTGTTCCTTATAAGTTTATTTTATAGAGTTTGAGTTTATGGAAACGTTTTGAAGGAAAGTCATTTTTATTATTTAACCGATTTTATCGGGAAATTTTTATTTAAAAAAATAACTTGAAAATGTCAAATACCAGAAGTAAAAATAGATTAATAAATAAAAAAATTTAAAAAAATAGTGCAATATATCATATATTCGAGATCAAAGTAGTTTGACTATTTTTAACCGCATGGTGCTTGTTTATACCTCAAAGCACGTTTTTTATATTCATTTGCTAGTGGTACATACTCACTTCCTTTACTACGCAGACAAGATTCGATTTCATTCCATAATCGTTCAAGAAGGTCATCTCCATGGTCGAATATTAATAATTTTTCGATAAAATCAAGTCCCCACTCAGCATACTTCATTACAGATCCACAGTAAAGGAATATTTTCATTAAATTGTCTAATTCGAAAATTGTTGGTACCACATCTTGTGCCAATGAGCCAGAAACGATAAAATAAATAAGTTCATTCGAATGTGTTTGAATATAATCTATGCATTTTTGAGAATCATTAAATATCTGTGCATTTCCAAGTTTTTCACGGAAGCTATTATCAGATTCCAGAGCATAAGTATCTAACCAAACAACGGTAAATGTTTGTGTCATAACTATATGTATATTGTTTCGTAATATTCGTATAAACGCAATGAAGAGATTACTAAATACTATTTTCATTTTATACTATAATATAGATAGTATACCCATAATACAGAATGGAATTTTTTAGGGAAATTTAGCATTTTGACTCATAGAAAACAATGAAATGAATCGATGGTTTAATCCAATGTGGGAAAAAAGCAATGACTCATGTTGCATTCCTCCAACTTACATGTATATGTACCTAACACGTCATCTACAGAAACAATAGCTACCAGAATGTTACTAACGACGATAAACGTCGTTGTTCGTGAAAATACCTGATTTTTCTTCACCGTTCTATTTGTTCTCTCATGTTATTTTATTTAATTTCGTAAATTTTATTTTATTGTTGAGAGTTATATAATGGTATAAAAAAACTTTTGTTTATGTTTTTGATATTGAGCTAAACAATGTTTGACGTAGGTAAATAAAAGGTTGTCGTTGGTTTCGCTAAATAATGAGCTCCCAGAAACCATGAAAAGAGGCGTTTTGGAATAGTAAATTTCAATTTTCACCTCATAGAAATTAGATATAAAAAATCGTCTCAGATAAAAATTAACATTAACTTAGAGCTATGAAACGAAATTAAAAAATTTAATATATTTTCATTATTATTAGAGTTATTTCGATTTTCCTTTCGAAAAATCAAAAACCAAGTTTTGTTTTCAACATTTTATGGTATGCATCAAAAAGCATCAAGTATCAAAAGTGATACAATCTTGATTTCCATAATTCGTAGATGATTGATAATTAGTTGAAACGTGACTTACTTCATACTCAAGAAAATTCTATTTCATTCCTTTATTTTAAAAAATCAGTACATATTCTCAAAGAGTATTACAAGGCGCATCTTTTTATGATTTTTTTTTTCAATTTTTCGAACAACATCTACTTTTCTGAGGGCGGGACCCTTAAACAATTTTTAAGGTTCCAAAATTGAAGAGAGTGTGCACTTAAAAATATATGTCTTTTAAAAACAAATCAGCAAAAAATATAGTGACGAAGTAAGGTCGTTTTGCGTTGTTTATTGTTCCTAATTCCATTTTACTTCAAATAGGTGAAAAAAGG
>ERZ781398.3507-NODE-3507-length-12161-cov-3.582191_pt1 | contig 12161 bp, 9 predicted proteins | sample MGYA00433077_ERZ781398 | MGnify/ENA primary metagenome ERZ781398 (study PRJEB29847, sample SAMN06458254) | wastewater metagenome | isolation source: Wastewater bioreactor | place: South Africa: Cape Town | study: EMG produced TPA metagenomics assembly of the... | reverse complement strand
ATTTCCGTTGGTGAACGATACGATTCAGGAAATTGTAAACATGGTAATAAAACGATCGTTTCAGCTTGTCGTTCATCACGTTTCAAAGGTAACTCAACGGGTGGAGCAACAATGGGTAAATCTGTTGTTGGCTTAGTTTTTTGATTGATCGATTTGATTGGTTTAGTAGTTTGTACAGGAGGTTTTCCATCGTTTTCATCATCACTATTCAAAGGAATCGATGGCGGAATTAATTCAGGTAAAGATTCGATCGATTCAGTTGGCAAAGGATTTTTGTGCTCTGATTGAGATAAATGTGGTGATGGTTTTTCAACACAAAAACCTTTCGGACGACCACGACCTGTACAATCATCTAATCAATGAAAATCATATATATATATATATTTAGAGAAAGAAGAACAGCATATCATTTGAAAAAAGATTTACAATAGGTTGTTGCTTGCCAAGTTGGTAGAAATTCACGCATAATCAAAGATTTAAATTTACAATTTTAACGAACTTCTGATTTTATTTCGTTTGTTCGTTTAAATCATTTATGAACAGTAAAATACAATTGGCTCGTATTCGTAGACAAATAAAGATACGTACGAACAAGTGTCGCTTGTATATGTTCTACCTTATTCTTGCGTATTCAATACAGACATATTTTTCTTATTTCATCATCATCATCATAGAAAATTCTTCAAGATCAATTGATATTCATTGATGATAGTCATAATCATAATAATTATTATTCATTAAACAAAACGATCTTTTTTTTTTGTTCACAGTATGCATGTGCGTGCCAAGCAAATAACTAAATATTATCATCATTTGCGCCTTTCCTCATATGTATTTTTTTTCTCGTCATCTCTTTCATGTGCATTTAACATTGAGTAAGCAAGCAATCATGAATAAACCATTTGGTGTCGACATGTGTGTGTGTGTGTGTGTATATCAAATGGTAATAGTTTAGTTTCTTTTATTTCTCTTTCATAAAAAGATTGTTGCATGTCACTTGTCGTCTTCATCATTTATTGCTCTTTAGTCGAGTTCTTTTTTTTCTCTCTTTCTCGCTTTATCACTATCTCACGAGAGCATTCATCAGCAATCGAACTGTCATGATAATCCGCATTTTGCTTTAGTTTCTCAAGAGACACTAGTCTTACACGACATGTCCGCTAATGTTTCAATGTCTTATATTCAATTCAATCAGTTAGTTGAACAGCAAATGATGACAAGAAGAAAGACGGAGTCTGTATTGAACAATTTTCTATTGTGCAGAAAAAAATGCTATATATGAGAGACGTCTCTTCATCAAATTATGATAAAGTGTGAACAAAAAAGAGGGCGGAGCATCAATCTCCTCTATCTCAAGTTGAAATGATAAGAAGTGTTTCTCTCTTTTTTTTTCGAATACTTCTCACTAGGAAAGAAAAAAGAAAATGTTGTCTGACGTTTCATATTCGTACGATTAACGGAAACGATCAATTTCCTTTTTGAACACCTTGATCACAGACACACTTCATTTCGTTATCAAATAATTCCGCGATCGGAAATATTTGTCAAACAGAATATGCTTATTCTCGCGCATTGAATCTACACACCTTAATCATGCTATAATCATATTCATTGAGTGTACATGAGATTTCTACGGATGTCATGTCACTGATTGCGTGGTACAATTTAGTATTAGTGTATTTATGTGTGTCAAATTAAATCAGAGTATTCTCATTTCCGTTTCATATTTAGCTATTGATAGAAAAAAAAAAGAAAAAAACGAAAGATCTCTAAACATAGTTATTATCGTCAACTTCGATTTATCGATCAAGACAACATCATTAATACGTAGATTATGTGTAAAATCTTTCAATCTTTGCTCGTCATTTTTTCTTGTTAAAAAGACATCATGCTGTTCGAAATCTCATTGCTCTTTTACACAGTTGATTTCAACATGTTCGCTCACCATGTACAATCAATGATTTCGCTTTTCTTTTTCACTCTATCTCTCGAAATCAATTCAACACCGTTTTCAATTTTGAGAACAAGTCGAGTATGTGCAAATTGAAGTTAATTTTCTGTCGTCGTTTCGATATGATATTAATGTACAGTCGAATGACAAAATGTTATGACATTGAGTTTCATTCGCACAGCAGTCTATGTGCAAAAAAAACATGATTTTAAGAGTTCATTATTCTGATTGAGTAAAAGACGACAATCATAAGACGATAGAATAGACATTTCATTCTGTGTCTGTCTAATGAGATACTCGACTTATGCTTGAACATCTGTCTATGCTACTTGTTACTTTTTTTCTTCTTTAAATGTTACAGACAATATTCTAAACAACACATTTGAAAAGTAAAAAAATAAAAAGCAAATGCTATCGGAATGTCTTTAGAGTCTATTCAGTGAACCGTTGGCAACATCTTTCATATAAACAATCATCGACTATTGACATGCTGTTCGCATCGTTTCTGCTTGAACGATTTATTAAGAGTATTCATGTACTTATCGGATAGGTTATGATGATTAATTTTCTGTTAAAAAGATCGCAAATGACCTCGAGCAATATTTTAATATAAAAAAATATCAAGAAATTTATGGGAGGAGTACAAGAACAAAAAAAGAATGACTTGTCATATTACAGAATTTTCTTCTTAGCTGATTATACAATAGATTAATCTCTTTCATCGTCATCGTATATTTACATTTATCTGTCTGTCTGTCTGTCTTTTGGCTGTTAAACTGATTAAAAAAAACACTAAATTGAACAAGTTAACGGTAGCTTGCGGTCATGTTGTCCATTATGCAGACAAATAACATTTTGTGTATTCTTCGTTATTCCACTTGTCATCGCTCAACGAATATATACATGTATAATATTTGTCATTCGTCTTAAAAGAATGCTATTGACAATACTCGAATCGTATTAGTTCTCGTTTTTTTTCTCTCTCACACGCATCCAATATAAACACATATGCTTGTCAATATTTTTACTTTGTCGTTGGTGTTTTTTTTGATCGACAGTTCCAAAGCGAACAGTCGAAATCCCTTAGGGCTTGTCCATCGATGACAAAACGAAGGATCAAACATTAGATTAAACGACACAATAACAAAAAAAAGAGAAGAAATTAGAGAGGAAAACGTGTGAAAACAAAATGTTTGCCAATTGACGCCTTGTACTCTACATTCTCAATCTGTTGATGATGATCACTGATTAGATGTGTACATATTGAACACCTGTTTAATCACGAAAAACAAAACGAAACAATCAACAATTAGTATTCGTTTTTCTTTTTCTACAAGAATTAACAAATTATATAGCATAAAGACAGAAAACACCATTCAATGACATCGATGTTATATATACGTACGTATATGCATATATTCTAGTAGATTCATTCAATCATTCATTCATCAAGACAGATGATGTTCTGTGCATTGATTAGTCTATTTATTTAAGCTCATGCTGTGCAAAACTGCTGTTCAATGGATACAATCGCACGATGATCAAAACTGACTTTATACAAATGTTTATTCAAAGCATTGTCTTGTATATAAATAAAAATGAATGAAACATTTTCGTTATTATATATACGTATATATAATAATAAGAAGAAGATTTTTTTTCTCACAAAAAAAACGACTGTATAGTAATGAAATAATATTAACAAGTTATACGAGACATCATGTATAGATTTGTATAGCATCAATTTATTGTCGTTTTCTTTTTCTTGGACATCTGGATACGGAAATCAATCAGTCTCTTTTTCCACTGTCGTTTCACACTGTTGGCCTACGATAATAATAATAATAATGATAGTGATGATGACGATGATCGGTCGATGTTGTGCTAACAAGATTATCTTCCATTTCCTTCTATCATCGTCAACGCACTACAATTTAACACCCAATGATGTATATTCATGGCGAGAAAATAGATCTCGTATTCGCCTATATAGTAGCTAATCATCCATATCTAAAGATGATAGGATCGTTTTTTCTTCTTCTTCTTTCGCTTTTCTTATCTTGTCTTACAAGTATTAGAGTTTTTCTTTTCTTTCTTCGTCTCGAAGATCGAGAGCGTAATATAACATAGAAATAGCTTCCGCATACTCGTTCGTTCTAAAAAAAATAAACGTCTTTACATCCGCATTGGCACGCATCTGATGAAATCTGATTCTTCATTCTGTCTGCCTAGCGGCGGATCGTTCTCATTCTCGTCGACTGATTTATAATCAATTCGATTATTTGGAAATTCACCACAGATTAATGCCTTCAGCAGGCACATACTCTCTTGTCTTAGTTAGATAGTTGATGAGTTCGCTTCGACTCGTTCAGACATTACCACTTGTCCTTTCTCTCCATTTATATATGCATAGAGATACATGCCGGATAATTATCTCTGTAAGATTTTTCTCTTCTCGTTCCGTTCTCTTCTTGCCTACTAGATCTTTCACCAGTTGCTACTATTCGAATTCTTTAAGAATAATAATCATAATAATAACAACAACAACAACAATAGAACAATCTTCATTATCATCTCACACCCTCAGGGTATGAAACATGAACAGCATATATATATACAAATTATATGAGGTCTCATCATCTTTTTGTTCTTTAAACATCTGTATCGAGAATATTATGAAAATGATTGACGAAAAATCATCTTAAAAGTTCACTTTGTAAAGTAAATTATTGAATTCAAAATAGAGAATGTTTATTTGTGTCTAAACGCATTTGAAAACAAAACAAAATATTTTTGTTCCATCTTAATCTTTATTATTTCATTCTCAATCGAACTTAATCTAGGTAAACATAGGTCAATATGCTTCGTTTGTTTCTTCAAATTCCTATATAATTTCAATATATTATGAAATAACATTAAAAAAATGTAACTTGACGATTTTTATATTAAAGTTGATCAAGGTGACAAGTGATCGACACATACATACAAGCGCGATAGATAGATAGGGAAGATAGATAGAATTGATAATGTCAGAAGTGTCGATGATGATGATGATGACAACGGTTACATCATCATTAAACATTGAAATATACATATTCATTTTCACACACACATACACAAAATCAGTAATTAATTTGAAAGAAGAAGAAGAAGAAGGGAAAAAGCTAAAGAAAAACGAAATTCAAAGATGAACTATTTGTCTTCGTTGAGATCAAATATGGACTAGTGTGCACACTCTTGGTGGTCTCATTCTCTTGATCATCTGTTCAATCACTTAACATGTTGAAGAGAAATAAAAAGAAAACGTTTACATAACGAACTATTGCAATTAGTATAAATGTGTCGGCCTTCTCCTTGACTGCACGCTATATCATCAATGATTTCTTTTTGTTTCTCTTAACAATCTGATTCGATGTATTTGCCGGTTGATTAAACATTTCTTTTCTTTTTTTCGTCGAGCCAATCATTATTCATACAAAATCTGTTCGAATAAAATCAATCTATTATTTAATTCCTTCGGAGAAGAATTACTAATGAAAAAAAATAATTTTCTTCTTTCTTTTTTTTTTCATTTGAATAGAAAAGACAAGCATCAATTATGATGATTATCCTAATGCTGTTCGCTATGTGAAAGAGATGTCAATGATAAATATTAGCAAGAACGAAAAACGACAAGTTAGTTGGCAAAAGAAAGAAAGAAAAAATCATTGATAAGTAAATCGTCTGTCTGTCTGTCTCTCTGGCTAGCGGCATGTTTATCCGTGCGAATCGGATAATTACAAGAGAAAGAGAACGGAGCCGCATACGCTCGCTCGCTCAAACGATTAAAGAGACGATCTAGTGAAAACAAATGCTGATGTGTTTATCAACTGGCATACGAGAGCAATGAAACATTTGTCAATTGCACGGCCATTGTATCCATCTGAAGACTTTCTTCGTCGTCGTTTTTGTTTCTCATAATTGATATATATGTTTTATTTTTTTGGTGATTCGATAAATTCTTGTTCAGAAATGCAGAAAAAAAAATTGATACAAAGAAAAAGAAAAAAACATCTGAATCCAAAGAAAGAGACAAAAGAAGAAAAAAAAGAAAAGCTAGGTAATAGTTATAGTGATAATAGTTGAATAGCAAACAACAACAGCAAAGAAAAACGGAGAAGAAGAAGAAGAAGAAGAAAATCACTGAACAAAAACAAAAAAAAGAGAAGAGAAAATATGTATAGATACAATATGAGTCTCCCTTACCGAGAGAGCACCGGGAGACGAAGTTTTGTGTTTATATGTATGTATAATAGTTTGCTCTTCAATCTTCTGACGAAGCAGGCGATGATGCTGGTGAATAACTGCCGGCGCCTAATCCATATTGTTGTCTTAAGAAATCGAACAAATGAAATATATTAACATTTGCGATGAATGAGATTTTTCAATGAACTTACCGATTTTTTGCTTGTGCTGCTCGATCTCGTTGTCGACGATTTTTAAACCAATTGCCCACTTGTGTCGGTGTTAAGCCTGTTGCTTGGGCAAGTTCACGTTTTTTGGCTGGATTTGGATACGGATCTTGTAAATACCATTCTCGTAATAATGAACGTGTACGTTCTTTGAAACAATGTGTTTTTTGTTCGCCATCCCAAATTGTTCGTGGTAGAGGATATTTCTTTCTAACACGATATTTATCAACCTAAACAAAACAGTTTTAGCAAAAACGAAAAATCTTAACACAAGAACATACCGGTCCTAATGGACGACCACGTAGCTTTTCAGCTTCCTGATAATGTGCTTCCATCCACATCGCTTGTAATTTCGCATGTGAATCACGTGTATACTTATGATTTTCCAAAAGATGATAGAGTTCACGATAATTACCCAAATGAAATGCGACAAGTGCACGAGCACGTAAGATACTTTCATGTTGTACTAACAGATTGGCCGAGCCCGGTGCCACTTGTAATGACCAAAGAAATCGTCCCAAACGATCGATATCACCGTTTTCTTCCAATGTTTCACAAACACGAGCGATTTGTTCGGTTGAAAAATTAACAGCTGGCAAGATGGGTGGTGGCGGAGGTGGTATTGGAAAAAGGCCCATACTATACATCGGTAAGAGAGAACTGAGAGGATTACTAGAGAAAAGTGCTGCTGCCGCTGCTGCTTGTTGTTGTAGTAATGATGATGAAACATTGGTGTTATTGATTGCAACAGGTGGTGTTGATGATGATGGTGTTAGTGGTTTATCAGGTGTTGGTGAACGTGAACGACGAGATATTGGCGAACGAGATCGGGATCTTGACGAACCGGATGAAGATGCTTTGGATGATATTGATGATGACGATGATGGAGACCGACTGATAGATGTTTTTGTTTTATGTGATGTTTTGGTCGAGGATGATGATGATGTCGATGGAACCAGACCAACGTTCGCTAAGAGCGGACGTGGTGCTGGAAGTAAAGTTTTTAGTGATAACGTTTTGGCGGTTGAAGAAGAAACAAATAGAGTGTGTGTGTGTGTTTTTTATCTAGAAAATCAATGAAAGAAATTGATGATCGTGTTTATTGTTAGTTGAATTTCTTGATTTCAAATTGATCAATGATAATTAAAATAGACAAACCTGTCAAACGTGCTGTTTTTTGTTAATCGGTATGTTTTGTTCGAAGTCAATCGAGCATTAGAAAAAAGAAAACGCAAAGGGGAAAAAAATAGAAAGGATTATCGATTTTCGGTATCACTTGTCGTATACATATATATGTATATGTCGATATTTCTCGATGCTCTTTCTCTCGTTTTCTTTGCTATTTAACGCAACGTACCGTTAAGTATTGAGAGAGGTGATGAATATATATATATATATACATTTTTTTCTCTCTTGCTTCTTCTCTTTTTCTCGAGCTCGCGCGCAGGTTGGATGTATATCATTTTCTCAGTGGTGGGTAGAGTGTCTCTATGTCTCGATGTTGTTCTTTCTCGCTTCTCTTTTTCTCTCTTTTTTTTTCTTCTCTTCTTCTTCTTCTCTTTCTCCGTCTTCTCGTTCGTCGTCGAATTGAGTTTCAGTATCATTTTCTTTTCATCATACTGTTTTCTTTTCTCTTCTCTACATTTGCCTTTGCCTCTCATAATAGCTATAAGACAACCATCGCCTAACAAACGCGTACATGAGACGAGAACGATTCTTTTCTCGTTTCTCTCTCTTTCTCTCATACTCGGTTGCTATTGGTGTTCGATTACCAATTTCTCTCGTTTTTTTCTTCATGTTCGAATCTTACTACAATTTACTAGCACTCCGGATCAGAACAGAAAAGGTTAATTAAGGTATAAATCAATACGTCTCTTTTTCTTTTCTTTTTCTTCTTCTTCTTCTCCTTCTATATTTCTCCTTCATTCAACGTCATCGAGTCTTGTCGTCGAACAGAATGGATAATTAGAATGGTCACGATTGGTGGCACGATAAAATACAAGACATAACCAATGAGAATTAAGATGACGACTACGAGAAGAAAAACGAAGGGAGAGAGAGAGAAAAACAACAGAAAAGAAAAGACCATGAAAGGCAATGGATCTTTTTCTTCTTCGTCTTCTTGCTATAATAATCGAAGTGTAAATGAAAAGAATTATATTGTATTGAAAAGATGATAGCAAAGATACCTAAACAAAGTATCACAACTTCTCTGCGAATTAAATTTGATATAATATAAAGAATCGTGCGTAAAGACTAAATGAGCAGATCATGCTGACTGAGAAGAGCTCTCTTTCAAATTAGTCCCATTAACCGGTCATCACAGCAAGTTGTCTTCGCACCTCACTATAGATTCACATCTTTTTTTCTTCAATTCAATTTTGATTCTAACACTTGCCAGTATACATTTTTGCTTAATTACAAATCTTGTTTATTTCATCATCATCATCGTCATCGTTTTTTTTCTCTCTCGTATTTAAATTTCATTGTTCATTTGATATACTCAACTCGCTCTATTTGATTGAAACGTCACGTCATTATTTAGTGAATACGTTTTTTATATCTGAGAATAACGTACGAGATGAAAAAGCAGAAAGAAAAAAGTCGTTTGACAAATAAATTAAGTGTTGTGTTTGTTTCGTCAACATACATTGAACCGACATAAGTCTGCATTATGCGAGTAAATTATGAATTAAGACAATTAGTTAAAGCAACAGACATAAAGAATAAAGAGAAGTAGAACACAAGAAAAAAAAGTGAGTGAATGAAAGCAAAAAAAAAGCGGACAATGTCATCTGTCGAGTAAACATACAATCTTTGCTCTTTTAATTCTAAATATTCTCAACAAGCAAAAGTGACATTCCAGATTTGAATAGAAAGAATAAGTGAGCAACAGAAGGGCTTCTTTCATACAAACAATACGAGCAATAGGAAAAGGAGAAAATGTAAAAAAAAGAAGAAGAAAGACAGAGAAGGCATATCGAATAGCCTTTTGATTTTTTTTGTGTCTGCAGTTTAAAGAATTCGTTTCACTGGTAGTTATTCTTAGAAGTGTAGACAAACAAATCTTCTGTTTCTCACATTGAAATTTTTAAAAGGAAGAAAAAAAAATGATTTGCCTTATTTGATTTATATCAGCCAATGTCAAAAAAAAATGCAAAAGAAATGAGTCAATTTTTGCTTCTGCAAGTCGAGTGTGTCTTTTGCTCAAATATATTGATGCAAATCATCGATGTGTATATCTTAATTTCTATATATGCACTAATTACATACACATCTACTGACGTTTATACTTATGTATGTGTGTGTGTGCATGTATGTTATCTTTCGACAATCACTTCTCTCTTCTTTCGTCTCATAGGCTATAATTTACGACGTTTATACACGTCGATTGGCCACATTATACAGCCGAACAATTGAAGTTTGATTCGTATAGCAAATTACCTATACATTTCTTTCGTCAATCAATCGTTAGAAGAAGAAGAAGAAGGAAAAAATCAAGCGTACATGACACGTACACGCACACATTTCTTTTACATTAGTATATTATGCTTATAAAACAGACGAAAATGTTCAATGTCATTTTCCAAAAAGAATATATATTTATATTTATATTGTGAGATGTTAAGAATAAAAAAATATCCGATTGACGCCGCTTGTCAAATGACCTATTCATATAGAAATATGGTGTATTGATGATGCGTGTTGAAAAAGAAGAGGGCGGGACAAATCTTTTGAATAAAATATCTTCGAAGAAATTGGAAACATTGATAAAAAAGATAAATTCAATGAATAATTAAATAGAAAAGAAAAGAAAAACCAAGGAAACATTTTCAAGGAGATTGAATGATTGTGTCGACAATGACGATGAAGAAATGAATTTATGAAAGAAAAATGTTGATCTTTGGCCATACTCATCACATTTAAAAATATACAGTATTATACACAAGCACTTCACTATATTCAAGAAAAGCTGTTTGAAATAATAACAACTGTAAAAACAGACATACTCGGCATGTGAGGGGGGGGGGACACAACACAGTACAAATAGCATACTTCATCGAAATGCACTGAGAAAAGAAAATTTTCGAATATCATTCAGCATGGTGAAGTGAAATACAAACGAAACGTTTCTTCTATTTTGACAAAGAATATTTTTCAGAGAAATTAATCATACTTTAATTTTCTTTTCGTGTCTAAACATTTACTATAAAATTATTTTAAATAATAATAGTCAAAAAAGGGCAAAAAAACAGGAAACACTCGTCTACTTAGTCTAGTACGTTTATAATTATTGTTTCAACCAATTAATTTCAATTGATTTAGTATTAACTGAATCTTGTCCAATATAAATATTGAAAATACCTTCTTCCCAAATATAATCTAGATTCGAATTAAAGAATTTCAAATCTTCAGTTGTAACAACAAATGTGACTTGAACTCGGTCACCAGTTTGCACGAAAACTTTCTTGAAATTTTTCAATTCTCGTACAGCTCGAGTTAGACTTGCAGCTGGATCGCCGACATACAATTGAACAACTTCTTCGCCATCATAGGCACCATTATTACTTAAAATGACAGTCAATGTTAAACGATCTGAATCACCATGTAATGTTGTTTTATCAGCATTGATTGAACTTAAATTAAATGTTGTATAACTAAGACCGTAACCAAATGGATAGAGAGGATCATTGGAAATATCTAGATATCGACTCTAAATTTTTTCAAGAAAAAAAAATCAAACGATTGAATTAGAAAAACGAAAGAAATTTGTTTTACTCGGTATCGATCGTAAAAATTTGATGAATTATACGGTCGACCAGTATTCTTATGATTATAATAGATTGGAATTTGTCCAACAGATAATGGAAATGTTGCTGTTAATTTACCAGCTGGATTGTAATAACCAAAAAGTACTTCAGCAATAGCATTGCCTGCTTCAGTACCGGCAAACCATGTTTCTAAAATAGCTGTTGCATATTGACTTTCCCATGCGATTGTTAATGGTCGTCCGTTCATCAGAACAATAACAACTGGTTTGCCTGTAGCAAAAAGTGCTTGAAGTAAACGTTGTTGACAAGCTGGTATGTTAATATTAGCTCGACTTGATGCTTCACCAGTCATGCCTTGTGTTTCACCGACAACAGCAACGACAACATCGGATTTTTTTGCAATTTCAACAGCTTCATCAATCATTTGTGTCGCCGTACGATTATCTAAGACGATATCACCACCGAATGCATTCAATAATTTGAGTAAATCAGGATCTTCGAGAAGATTCGAGCCTTTAGCATGAAGAACTTGAACATTACTTCCAACAAGTCGATCGATACCTTCACGAACACTAACTGTAGAATTGTAATTACCAGCTGCACACCAAGCACCCAGTAGATTTCGATGATCATCAGCTAATGGACCAACAAGAGCTATTGTTCGACCAGATCGAGCTAACGGTAGAACTTGTTTATCGTTTTTCAAAAGAACGAATGATCGACGAGCAAAATCTCTTGCTGCTAGACGATTTTCATCTGTAAAAATGTCCGTTTGTGGACGTGAATCATCAACATATCGAAATGGATCATCAAGTAAACCTAATCGATATTTGGCTTCGAGAACACGACGACATGCTTGATTAATTGTTTGTTCCGTGATTTTGCCTTGTTGTAACGATTCATTTAATGTTGTTAAAAATCCTTCGCCAACCATATCGACATCAACACCTGCATTGATCGATCGAGCACTTACTTCTTGTAAATCAC
>ERZ781398.3497-NODE-3497-length-12174-cov-5.474379_pt1 | contig 12174 bp, 8 predicted proteins | sample MGYA00433077_ERZ781398 | MGnify/ENA primary metagenome ERZ781398 (study PRJEB29847, sample SAMN06458254) | wastewater metagenome | isolation source: Wastewater bioreactor | place: South Africa: Cape Town | study: EMG produced TPA metagenomics assembly of the... | reverse complement strand
AAAAAGAACAATCATCGTTTTCATCTAATAATATGGAAAATATTTGAGTGAAGCTCAACAATAAAGTAACGCATTAACGACAAGAACATATTTTGATGATTTATTCCATGTCTCCTAGACGCACACACACATATATATATATATATATATATATATAATAGGAGGAGTCGAGAAAACCTTTCATAGTAATAACTGTAATAAAAAAAAAGAAGAAGAAAAAGAAAAAGAGCTCGTGATTATGCTCTTTTGATAAATAGACGCATGAACGACTAGCAATAATAGGACTTTATGAATATTTCGGATGTATGCAAATGAAAAGACAAATTAAAATTAATTAATACTTCGAAAATCTATCAGGGGTGATAGTCTAATTGTAGTATATATCAAAGGAAATGAAGATCAGCAAAGTACATATCATTAATAGGGTGAACATAAAGTTAGATAGAACAGATAGAATAGATACACACATCTAGAAATAAAAAGTAGATTAGTTTGATTAGTGTTAATGATAACATATACTGACAAGCATAAAAAAATACAAATCATATAGATATTTAATAATCACGTATTTGATGTTTACCGTGTTGATCTGACGTCATGTCCATTTTGATCTCATTAAATTGTTCTTGTTGTTTGCAAGCATCGACTGAAAATATATTCAAATGTTCAGATATTTTATTTGTATTTGCATTCATTATCATCTGTTCAATAAATATACACATATTGCTCGAGTTAATAAAATAATAAAATTGATTTAGTTTATCAGAGACAAAAAAAGAAGAAGATCAAGTGAAAAAAACACGAAGAACAATTAACGTCAATGATTTGACGAATCACGCAAAATATTTCTGCACAAATAAAAAAGAAAAAAAACGAGTTTTATTTTGTCTTCATCTTTCTTTTTTCCTTCTTGCAGTAAAAGTACTTTAAAATGTTTCAAGCAGAGAGAGAGGGAAAGGAAGAAAAAACTGAGTTTAATCAACTCTAAGTGAAACATGCTACAACCATCTACATTAGATGAACGCTTGTAGACAACTGTGACGCAATTTATTTGACAGAATTAGAGAAAGATACAAACGAGAGAAAAAGAGAATGAAAAAGAAGAAGAGAAAAGAAAACTTCAGACGTGTTTTCATAACTTCATTGGTCGGTTCAATAGTTCTTCAAAACTGCGCGCACAACATCAAATTGTTTCAAGACATCCCGCTTTTTCTTGTTATTTTTCTGTCTTGTCTCGTCTACAAGGGTTAGCGAGATATCCGAAGGATTAAAAGAAAGATAATCATGGTAAAAAAAAAAGACGAGCGAAAAAATGAAAAACTATACACGTTTACTAAAAGGATAATTATATGATATCAAATATGCAGTGAAGTAGAAAGGAAAAACAAGAGAAAAAATCTGCATCTTTATTTAATACTATTTCATTTTCAATGAATATTCAAAACTCCCTCAAGACAAATCATCATTTGTAAAAAATAAAACTATTCAAAATAGAAAGAAAAGCAAATCTAGGTCATTATTTAACCAACAATCGAACAAGATTGTACAACGTTTTCGAAATCCCCTACCTTGGAATCGATCAAGTGTTTGAGAAGTTTTCAGTTGAAAAAATAGAAAAATGAAAGAAAATGATCTAACTTATGTTTTTTTATTTGCCCACTAAAAAAAAAGAAAACGAAGAAGAAAGAAAAGAAAAGAATGGAAGGTGGCATCGGATGATTAATATTTATTCGGTTTCGGCTACTAAATTTTCTCGTCTTCTTTTTCTTTAACGAATAATAACACAATGTAAACATTCGGATGAAATGAAGCTCCTTGTGTCTCTTCGAGCACTTTTTACTTTTTCTAACATAATTAAAATTTCATTTCATTTCTTTTTTTTTAATCAAATTTATTAATCACTCAGCAAACAAACTCTCAACATCATGTATACACATATATCGAGAAAGATCTCATTATAAAATCAAAAAACGAATCATTATGACTTTCTAGAGTTCTGAAGAAGAAAAAATAATAATCAAATGACATTTACTGGTTTTCATTTCTAATTTAGTTTTTCTTATGAACGAATCATTGTAGTATTTCAATGCATATCATTAAAGAAAGAAAAGAACTACTTGAAAGTTAAATTTAAAAAAAAATTCGCTTCTTATTCTTCTTTTTTTTAATTATTAAAATAAATAGAAAACTATTGGCTGATGAACTAGTACCCAAACAAAGCAAGACTACAGTAGATCGAAAACAGACGTTTTTTTTACCTGAATAAACTGTTAATAGTACTTTTCTCTGATGTCGTCACTGAATTGAAACAATGAAACATCGAAAAAAATGCCCGCATTCGAAGATACAATCACCACCTTATTTTCTTTCTCTTTCTTCTAAAAACGTATTTAAACATACGCATAAAAAAAGAAGTTCTAATGCACATTTGCTACCATCGTTACCGAGGTTAAATAAACATGTCTTAAGTATATAAACATGCGAAAGCCATTACTATTTCCCCGAAAGATTTTCTCAAGATTGTTTTCAAGGAGAGCAGATAGCCTACAATGTACTAACCTGAGTCCATTGTCGGCATATTGGCAAAATGCGAAGGAGCAAATGAGTACGAATTAAGATGATCAATCGAGAATATGTGTGAAGTCAAGAAAACAGGATCATCATCAAGTACAGCAATCAGACTGCGAGATGCAGAGCGAAGAAAAATTTATAAATAAAACGCGATAACCTATCTATCAGTCTGCGTTATGAAAAATAATTTTTCATTCACGATAAAAAAAGAGCAGCGATGAAATTCCCCCCTCCTCCTCCTCTTCGTCAATAAACGGCCTAAGCCATAGTCAAGTACAACGATAATTTTTCCTTTTTTTCTATCTTCGAACAAAAGATATAACTAAAACAATAGAAATCATTCGTGTTGTTTGTTTTATTATTGAAAATATTATTTTTCTACTTTTGTTTATCGTCTATATATTATGTTCCGCATGATTAGCTTGAACAAGATTGACATGTATGATAAAAGAAAAGGCCTCACTTATCTGTAATATTCGAATGCTTTTTTTCTTCATTTGCAATCACTAAATCGAAATTTTTTGCACTCAGTCAGTTACGCTTAATCATTAGCCTTCATGGTTCATTGTTTACGAAAAATAGCACATAATTTCGATTCAAATTTTCTATCTAATATGTCGTCTACAATAATAGTAACTACTTTGACTACACTCATAAATAAAATGAAATTTACTTCCTGTATCTACTTAGTAATATATATATGTATATATATATAGGACAAATCATCTATAAACATTGACACAGCTGTATTTGTACATCAATGAGAAACCAAACAGATTGTTTCTATGAGAAAATACAATCTGATGATGCCGATGATTGTATTCAACAGAAGAAAGGAAAAGGAGTACGGTGATTTGTATACATTGTTATTGTTTTGTGAATCACTGTCTGTCTATGTTTTTTTCATTCTCAAGTTTTGAAAAAAAAGTCTGTATGATTAGTTTCATAATGACATATCCATTAAGGACAATAAAAACGCTGTTTACTTACGTTCTGGTTCTGAAAATAGAAATGAAAAACGAACGAAATGATTTGTGTATTTTCATTTTACATTCAAAGACAATGATATCCTATGTGCTTTTATTTACATAGAAAAGATTAGAAGAATTCAAGGTCATATCTCATATTCCATATATTCATTGTTATCTCATTTCACTCGTAATTTTAAGTGCATTCATCTATAGTTTGATAAGAAATGCACAATAAGAAACCTGACTAACCTATGTACTATTACAAGATTGAAACGAATGTTCGTTACTAAAAAAACTTTTTTTCTTTTTTCTTTTCGTTTTCTTTTCTTTGTTCGACTTTAAAATGAAGAAGAGAAGAAAGAAAAACTTGATAAGAAAGATAAAACGACACAAAAGAATCGAATCCTACGCAATATCTAGTCATAGCTCAAATATCTCAATCGAAATATGAAATACTTTTTCCATTTCGAATATGATAAATGATGATATGAAAAACAAATATTTCTTTTTTTTGTTGTTGTTGATAAAAGAACATTAGAATACCGTCGTTTTAGTCTTATTTATTATCAGTAGTTTTATTTTCTTGTTCTTTCATCTCTGGTTATCTAATCATTGTTGGGGACACGATATATTCAACACGAAAATTTGCTCGAAAAGAAAACTAAAAGCGCACCTACCTCAATATTCTATAGTAAAATCATGTTGTCATATTATCAAATCAATTTATTCGAAATAGTACTATAATAGTGTGGGTTTTTTTCTCTTCTTTCAATGAAATTTGAATATATATAAGTCTATAATTACGTATAGTAAAAAAAAGGAGAAAAAAAAGCAAAATAATTGAGTTTAGTAGACATGTCTCCTTCTATTCTGAATATCAGTGTAAAACTTGCTTTACCTGCTTTTTACTCAAGTTCAATTAACTAGCTAAGTCGTTTTAAATGAATGTATCGAAGGATTTTAAAGTCGATTAAAAACTTAGCCAACAAAATAAAAATAGGATGTCTATGCAATGCTCTCTGTCGAGCATCGAATTACATATCTATCTATTCGAATGATTGCGTCCTTCACCATCGTTTGTACTGTTAATCTTACTCTTTTATTCACTGTTTTTTTTGTCTTCGTTTACTTGTGAATTAAATTATTCGATATCTTTCAGTGACATATCAATTAAAGTATGAGCAGAATAAATCTCGACTTATCTTATCTGCAGATGTTACTTAATTAATTTTTAATTTCTAAATAAATATTCAAACTGATACTGATAAAGATTTGAAATTAAAATAGGAAACATGTTTTGACGGTTGATTATTTTTTTTACTAACAATGACAGAAACTTAATATCGATTTTGTTGAATAGAGCGTTCCGAAGAATTCTATTTATGTTCTCGTTTTTCTTTGTTTTGTTTCGTAATTGAAAAAGAAAAAAGACGCAAGCAACAATGTAGAACTTTTATAAATCATGATTTACTTTTTCTGATTGAAATAAAAAGAATAAGAAAATGTGCTTGTTGAACCAGTAACTTATTTTCAAAAAAAAAAAAGCTTTTTGTTTTACCTGAACTCATTGTACTGTGCTGAAAATTGTATCGCGAACTTATGTCCAAGTAATAAGAAAAAATAATAACATAAACTCACGAGAAAAAAAAACGTGATAGATATTTATACGAACGCATGTATGATATTGACAATCTTATCAAATGCATGAGGGAATGTTGAGCTAGTAAGACATTTGAAGAGAAAAAAAAACGAGAGCAGACTACACCTTCTTATAGTAGTGAAACATATTGTTTTTCTAGACAATAGAAATACTTGATTGTTTGTAGTGTAATTAGAAAATTGGTAGGTTTTCTATGTCTGTTTGCTTATTCGATTAGACTTTATTTGGCCTCATGAAATGGGGTCTTTTTTTTTGGAATATTCAATTTTGTAGTTTTCCTGTATCAATCAAAGAAGGTTTTTAAAGTAAAGAAGAAAAAAAAGAAGAAGAAGAAATGTAATATTTGGTATGCAACAATGATGATGATGACGTGTATCAATGATTATCATGTATTACTCGTGTTTTTTTCCTTGCATATTTTGACCATATTTGCCCAAAAGGTAAAACGAGAAAAAGAAAACGAAAGAAAAAAGGTTATACCGATAGAAGCTTATTTGTCTCTCCGTATACGCGTAGTGTGTCATTCACGCGTGACAAATTTAATATATATATATATTTAAACTTTTAGTTACGTTTTTATCCTCTCTACTTGTGACTGTTACTTGAAGAAGACGAAAAAAAAAACTTATGTCAATCGAAGATATTGACGCAACAAGTGTAAATGATTTTGATATCTATCGTGCGACTGGTCTTTGGCATATACTCGCAACTAATGTTAATACATGGAAAGATAAACTGACACCAACAGTAACCTACAGTATTCATAATCAATTAACTGATGGTCGAGTTTGTTTGAATGATTTAGTCGAATATTATAGTAAACGGCCATGTATTGGCTATCGACCGTCAAGTATCGAAGGTTTGAGTACTCAATTGCCAATAAAATCAAGTCGATATCAATGGCAAGGAGATCGTCTTTGGAGATTTTTTACATATGATTTCGGTTTTATTTTTGTTGATGATCAAACATCACCCGATCGACCTTATCAATGGGTTGGAACTATTTCGAATTCGACATGGCTTTCAACGGGTGGAATTAATCTTCTTACACGTACACGACAACCTCCGACGCATGTTCTCAATGATTTCGTTCGATTCTGTCGCGAACATCCGATACTAAAACTTCAATCAGCTAATATGTTTTACACACGAGAAAAATCCGATGATGAAATCTATTATATACGTGATCTGCAAACAGATTGATCTCAATTTGTATTTTTCAATAATCTGTACATACGAGAAAACGAAAGATATACTCTTCAGTTAAAAAAAATGGTTCCAATTAAATATCGAAAATGTTGTTTTTCTTTTTCTTCATTTGTATCCATAGGCTAAAATAAATATCTACTTATGACTAATATTCATTCGAAACTACTTGACAAATTTCTATCGTTTTCTATACCTACTTGTGTCGATTTATCAGTTTATTCATAGAATCTTAGGCATGGTAATGTTGAGAAAAGAAGTTTTTTTTTAAACTAATTGAAAAAAAAGTAAGGTGAGAATTTTATTCAAACTATTTTCAGCAGATATGAAACTCCTTTACACGAAGTCAGGGTTACATTTTAATATGTATGTCTATGACCGTTAAATAATATGCGCTTATTCATTTGAAAAAAAGTTTGATTATATTAAAAGCATAAACTTATTAATAATTTAATTGTCAATAATCAGATCAAGCTTTCTCTTAAATTACTCACAGGCTTTTTTTTTTAAATATCCTTTGAAACAAGGGAAAGAATAACAATTAAGTAACAACCAAACAGATTATTTTCGAAGATTTCTAATTAAAAATCTATCCGTCTTTTTATGACACTTACTCGATGATTTATTGTCTTGTTCGATAAGTTGACAGTCTTAAAACAGTAAGAGCGTTTACTTCGTCTTCGTCTTATGAAAAGAAAAGTACATTTTTTTCTTATCTTCAAAAGAGTTCTTCCTCGCTCTATATCGTATCCATATTGGTTGACTTTTTTCTTTTAAGTGCTTACAACCATTAAATTGTACTTGAAATATAGAAATATACAAAGAACATTTTCTGTTATATCGAATCAAAATATTTTTCTATTTTAATAGTTACAATTCGAGGTACCGAGGATAATTAAAATAATCATTAAATTAAAAAGGAACCTGTCTGGTCGATACGTGCTCAAGATGAAGTCGATCGTAAAGGAAAATTTATCAGACATAAAATGATGATGATATCATATTTATAATGATAATAAAACTCGATTAAATCAAGACAAGATGACATGAATTCATTCATTTATCAATGAAATACTCATAAATCACTTGATATTGTTATCAAATTATAAAGTTCTTGGAAGAGAAAAAAGAAAAGAAAACTTGTCCTTGTCTTATATTTTTGAAATTGCTAATTGAATTGAAATTTAATCAAAACGTCGCGACGCATTTTTTTTTTGTATTTGCATGTCATTTGATAGGAAAAAAAATTATAATACACACATATCTGACATCACAGTGACGATATGCTAGTGGAGAAAAAAATCGACTATTCAACAGCAAGATAGATTAGTCAGTATTTTGTATTTTCGTTCGATTTATTTTTAGAACAAAATGACGACTGAAAAACGTGCCTTTCAAATTCAAGCTGTTAACCGACGTTTTTTGCCGTTCGATTCAGGTTTGTTCGGCAGCTTTTCTCTTGAAATAATAAACGTCAACATGTATATGTGTATGTACAGAAAAAGAAAAAGAATGGCAAGGACCATTTGTTTTCGCTCAAGGCGCTGATTGTCAACCAGGTTTAACTGATCGATGGAATGGCGTTACACGTAGTCTGTTTTCGGCTGATATGTCTATGAAGTACGAATAGATTTTGAACGTAAAAATCAATTTTCATTGATCGATTGATTTAGTTGGGATGTTGAAATCGAAGCAACACGTGCCGTTATTCAGAAGTTAAATCAAATGAATCCGAAACCGAAATTTTTCATTGTCTGTGGTGATATAGTCGATGCGTTTGATTGTAAATTATCATTTCAATAGAATATGAATTCGATTTCTTGATTATTCTAGTTGAAGAACCGTTTCGTACTCAACAAGAAATTGACATAAAAAATGTTTTCACCGAATTAGATCCATCGATTCCATTGGTTTGCGTTTGTGGTAATCATGATGTTGGTGAATTTCCGACACGTGAAAGTATCAAACGATATACCGATCATTTTGGTGATGATTATTTCGATTTCTATTGTTCGGGCGTTCATTGTATTGTTTTGAATTCACAATTCTATGTTGACGCAACGCATGTCGAAGATTTAAAACGAGAACATGAGAAATGGCTCGATGAAGTTCTTCAAGATAAACAATCGAAACATATTCTTATTTTTCAACATGTACCATGGTTTTTAAATGAACCAAATGAAGATAAAGATTATTTCAATGTTGAAATCAATGCTCGTTTAGAGATGTTAGAAAAATTTTCAAAAGCTGGAGTTAAGAAAATCTTTTGCGGACATTATCATCGAAATGCAGGCGGATTTTATAAATCAATCGAAGAAATCGTTACAAGTGCTATTGGTCTTTCATTAGGCGAACAAAAGTCCGGTCTCCGATTAGTACGTGTAACTGAAGACGATATTACTCATCAATATTTCGAAACTGAAAATATTCCAACAACATTTTAATAATGTTCTTCATAAGCGGACGCATATATAAGATTAATAATTTTTTTTTTGCAATTTCCATAACATATTTGACATAAGCTCATAAATAAACAAATTTATTTAAAGTAGAAAACAGGAGAAATACGACTTCGACATGTAGTAATTTTCTATTTATATCAACGATATTAGAAAGATATTAATACTTAAAGTGTAGGAAATAATAAAATAAAAGAAGTTCATTTCAGGATTGAAATGGCTTTCGTTATGCAAAATCATCCTCGAAGGATAGTTTCTTAATTAAAAATAAATAGACAAATCCATAGAAAATTATTCTCATGCACTTGATTGTTATCAATGGACAAGATCCTGATTATTTATTCGATTTATGAAATAATAATGAATTCAATCTAAGATTTTCTAGGCTTCATTGATAATTTCTATTTTAATTTTATTTCCTTTATTGTATCAAGATTCGATATACAGTAATAAATGTATGAGCAAGCGGGTTGATATAGAAAACAAAAGAACAAAATATTCATTGAGCAGGATAAGCACCAGTTGACTAGAAATTCATTAATAGTATTTATTCATTCAGAGTATGACTTCGACTTTCTTTTTGATGTAAAGCATCACATTCTAGTTTCTAAGAAAGAAAAAATTTGATAATAAAAAGCATAAGAATCGACCTTGGCAAGTTTTACTGTTAAGGCTTCACGACGACGAAATTCCATTTTCGATTTTTCAATTTGTACCCAATAAGGAATACGATCAAAACTCGATCGTATTATTTTACAAAATATGATCAATAAATGCTAAAAACCAATTAAAAATTGTTTTTCTTTAGAAAAAAAAGAACATCTTTTTTTTTTGTTTTTACTTCAATGCAAACAAGAATAAATATCTCAGCTGCAAATGGTAAATCGGGCATCAAACGTCTAAATACTCCATGTATTGAACAAAATATACAATTGATTATGATCGCAACAATAACCATGTATTCCATAATATTCTAATAGAATTAAGGAAACACTTCGATCTTCTGTTGTTTCGCGAAAATCATGCTGATACTATTTCATACCTGCCATTGTCCGATATCTTTGACACGTTGTGAAAATGGCCGTTGATAGATCATGCAAAGTTTAAATGCATCTGTTCGTATTTCGAGAAGATTATTTAATAATGAGAAAAAAGCAGCAAGTGGAAATAAATTCGAAAGAAATATAATATAACCGAATTGAACAACAATTTCAAGATAATCATCGTATAAATCAGACCATTTCGGTTGTGAACATTCGATTTCTGCTTGTGACAATGATAGTTCTTCGAAACTTGGCGTCGAACCTCGACGATTCAATGTACTGTCAGTTAGAGTTGCATCAACAGCTTTCGTTGTATAATCATGTGTTTCATTTTGATTAATAAGATTTTTATCTTTCGATTTCGATTGATTCCAATCATCGAGAATACGTTTCAATTCACGATTGAGATCTTTTCGTTCCGCATAACGAACTCGTTCTTTTTTACTCATTTGTATTAACATAGATAGACGTGCATTGGATACAATATAAGGTATAACAGCTTCCTTTAGAATAAAACAATTTTTAATACGAATAAATGTTTCAATCTGTTTACTGTGATATTGCCCCAAAATTGTTTCATAACAAAAAGTGTTGTCAATTGCTAAAAATTGAAAAAGAAAAAAAGAAAGAATTATGATTTGAAACGAATTTTTGTTTCCTTTTACATGTGATAAACGAATGTATTTATGAGTGAAGAATGCGAAATAAAACACACTGAAATAGGAATTCACGCATGAGCACTACAATCAGAAAGATTCAAAACTTGTTTTTTTTCTTTAGGAAAATTTGTTATTTACAGCAAATAATTTCGCAATCATTTGATCATCGTGTTTTCGTTGTTCTCGATAATTTTCTGTCATAGACAGACAATATGATTAATCTTATTCGATTTTGTTTTTTCTTCTTACCTCGATTTGTCAACCATCGACAAATTCGTTTATAAACATCACTAAATGCCGTTGTTAACAACGCTAATAAAATCTTCGGCAATAGATCTGTTAATGTCATTAAACCTAAGAAAAACTCGTTCATTTTTGTTTTATTTGCAAACGTAAAAATGAGCTTTTTTTCGTACTAGGTAAGCGTCCGAGTTTCAATTGTCGATCGATCCAACTTTGAAATCGAATGATAAGAAGAATTAAACATGAAACAAGAAATATATTCACCAATAACAACGGTATGGTAACACATAAACGAAAGATTAAACGTTTCCAACTCGGATAGTATGGTTCGAGTTTATTTGTGATCGGCGAACGACGTAATTCACCTTTGAATGATGGTCGAATCTCTTCGATTTGTTCCATATCGAGTGTATTCCATCGATAAGCGAGAACAGCCTGTTGTCGTCGCCAGAAAATAAGAAAACTTGTTGCCCAGATAATATTGAAAAATGTATTGACAACGAATAATTTATCATCAAGTTCCTAGAATAACGAGAACAAAAAAAAAAACTTTGCGCTTTATTTTATCTTTTAACATTATATTCATCATGCAATTCAATCGAACAAATTTCTATTCACTCATTAATAATTATGATTTTATTGAAAATCACACAAATTTCTGTCCATTGAAATCATCATGGGTCTATTTTCAACAATATTTTTTTACCGTACTCGGTTTAATTCTTTTGTGTTTGTTAACAATTAAAATTCATTTAACAGAAAAACGTTTTCATGATTTTCATGCACTTATTCGTTGTTATATTATGAGTTTAACATTGACCATAATGTTTCTTGCTTCAATTCCTTATCATTTCAACTCAATCGAATGGAATTGTCTATTTGAACAAGTTCTTCTTCAATATTCATCAATTATCTGTCTAATTAATCTCTTTCTTATTAGTCTTCTACGTTTAATAAAATTAAAAACATCATCGATTTGTTTTCTATTTCTTTCATTAATATTTATTCAAACATTTATAACTTGCTTATGGTTATATATTCTTTCGATTAAACATCGAACATATTCACGAATGATTTGTTATTATCATTTAGAAATTCATCTATGTCAACATGATTATCAACCATTAATCATATCGACAATTTTATTTCCGATTATTTTTATTCTCACATCATATAATGTCTATTATTTTACTCGGCCATTTGCTATAGCTCAATTTCTCGAAGCGATTATCTCTTCGATCGGTTTGGCGCTTGCAGGATCGATGTGGTATATGAATTTATTAATTTCAAATTATCCTCAAGTACCATATCGATATGTTGCATACGTAGTTTTATTAACTTATATGTTACCAAGGTAGAAAT
>ERZ781398.3483-NODE-3483-length-12191-cov-3.629367_pt1 | contig 12191 bp, 10 predicted proteins | sample MGYA00433077_ERZ781398 | MGnify/ENA primary metagenome ERZ781398 (study PRJEB29847, sample SAMN06458254) | wastewater metagenome | isolation source: Wastewater bioreactor | place: South Africa: Cape Town | study: EMG produced TPA metagenomics assembly of the... | reverse complement strand
GTGGCGCACAAGAACGAAGCCGGCTGGTACGGCTCGAACCAGACCGGCCGCATGCTCGAACTGCTGTCGTACCTCGGCGAGGTCGGTATCGTCGGGCGGCAGGGCCGCCAGCGGGTGTGGGACCTCGGCGAGAGGGTCTACGCGGGCGTCCCCGAGATGGATGCCGAGGAGGCATCCGCCGTGCTGGAGAATCGCCGGTTGCAGGCCGCCGGGATCTCGCGGCAGAAGTCGCCCTGGAGCGGGGTGGGCATGGCGGGCGTGCCCGTCGCGGTCGAAGGATCGTCCTGGAAATGGCGCGCCGACCCCGCCGCTCTCGAGACCCTCGACGACGACCCCGGCGGGCGCGTCGCGATCCTCAATCCGTACGACGGGTTCCTCTTCGACCGGCCGCGCCTGAAGGAGCTGTTCGAGTTCGAGTACGTGCTCGAACAGTTCAAGCCGAAGGCCCAGCGCGTGTACGGCTACTTCGCGCATCCGATCCTCGTCGGAGACCGCTTCGCGGCGCTGCTCGACGCCGAACTCGACAAGCCCAAGGAGAACCTCGTCGTCACGGCCGTCCACGAGCTCGCAGACCTCGACGCCGACGAGCGCGAGATGGTGGATGCCGAGTTGCGCGACCTCGCCGAATGGCTCGGCGTGGGCCTGACCTTCGCCGCGGAACGCTAGGCGCGCTCGTCGTCGCGCGACGCGAGGGCGAGATCGATCTGCTGCTGCGTCGTCAGGGGTGCGCGGGTGATGAGCTCGTGGATGAAGCCGAGCTTGCGCTGCACGGGCGGGCTTATCGTGAACGGGTAGAGGTCGCCGAACCCCATCGACCGGTTCACCCGGTTGAACCCCTGCGACATGGCCGCCCAGTCCGCGAGGACGCGTCCGATCGGCTCGTCGTGGTAGTCCTCCCGCGGGACGACGTCGGTGTCGCGCAGGGTGGAGGCCCCGGCATCCAGACGGATGCCGATGGCGGCGGACGTCTGCAGCGTGCCCACGATGTGCAGATAGTGGGCGAACGTCTCGGCGAAGTCCTCCCAGGCGTGCATCGTCGCGTACTCGGAGATGAACGCGGACTGCCAGTCGGCGGGCGCCCCCACGCTGTAGTGGCGGTCGATCGCGTCGCGATAGCTTTCGCGTTCGTCACCGAAAAGCTCGCGGCACCTCGCCCACGTCGTCTCGTCCGTGATGAGCACGTTCTGGAAATAGTGGCCGATCTCGTGGCGCAGGTGCCCGAGGATCGTGCGGTACGGCTCGCCGAGCTTCACGCGGACGGCCTCGCGCACGTCGTCGAGGCTCTCGGCCAGATCGATCGTGATGATGCCGTTCGCGTGCCCGATGACCACGGGCCTGCCTTCCGAGCGACTCGAGAGCAGATCGAATCCGAGCCCGCCCGGCTCGACATCCCACGGCACGACCGGCAGACCGACGTCCGCGATCTGCAGCATCAGCCGGCGCTTGGCCTCCTCCGTCTTGGCGAGCTTCTCGAGGGCGATCGTGTCGCCGGATGCCGGGCGCGTGCGCGTCAGGCGGCAGGAGATGCACCGCCCCGCCGGGGCATCCTCCCGAACGAGCCAATTGCAGCCCCACTCGCGCTCCGAGCACGCGTACCACGTGATGTCGTCCACGTGAACGCGATCGCTGCGGAGGGCGAGGAACGTCCGGTCGATGATCTGCAGACCCATCTCCGTGCCGCAGTCGGGGCAGACGAGTGTGTCGAGATAGACGAACCGGCGACAGGACGGGCATCGGGGAGTGGAGCTCACCGCTTCACCGTACCGGCTGCCGCTTGTCACACGACGACACGCGATTCGGCCGCGCGCGAAGCCGTCCGCGACGATGGACGCGGGACCGTGCGCAGACGTGCACGAAGAACGGAAGGTGTACGGATGGGCCAGCGGGGATTTGCGACGCGACAACTGCACGAGTGTCCGCGGGGCGCAGCGCCCACGGCCCGCGCCACCCCCATCTATCTCACAGCGGGATTCGAGTTCGACGAGTACGGGCAGGCCGCTGCGCACTTCGGGCAGGGGGAGGGCTACGCGTACACGCGCATCGGCAACCCCACGATCGAGGCGGCCGAGCACACGCTCGCCTCCCTCGAGGACGGCTCGCAGGCGCTGCTCCTCGCCAGCGGACAGGCCGCGACGAGCGTCGCACTGCTCGCCCTTCTCGAGGCGGGTCAGCACGTCGTCTCGTCCACCCACATTTACGAAGGCACGCGCGCCCTCCTCAACGACAACCTGACGCGCCTGGGCATCGAGACGACCTACGTCGACGCGATCGAGGACACGGAAGCCTGGGAGGCCGCGATCCGTCCCGAGACGAGGGCCCTGTTCGCGGAGTCGATCTCCAACGCCACCAACCGCCTGATCGACATCGCCGCCGTCGCCGACGTGGCGCACCGCCACGGCATCCCGCTCATCATCGACAACACGTTCGCGACCCCCTACCTCCTCCGGCCGATCGAGCACGGCGCCGATGTCGTCGTGCACTCCGCGAGCAAGTTCCTCGCCGGTCACGGGAGCGTCCTCGGCGGCGCGATCGTCGACAGCGGGACCTTCGACGCGGAGCGCTCGGGTGCGCTCTTCCCGCATCTGGTGGCCCCCGGGCGGAACGGCACGCCGAGCCTCGCCGAGCGCACGGGCGGCGATGCCCGCATCGCCTACGCGCGCGAGAGCGTCGCGCCCCGCTTCGGGCCCACGCCGTCGCCGCTGAACGCCTTCCTCATCGGCCAGGGGATCGAGACGCTCAGCATCCGCGTCGAGCGGCAGAGCGAGAACGCGCTCGCCGTCGCGCAGTGGCTCGCCGGGCGACCCGAGATCGCCTCCGTCGACTACGTCGGCCTCCCGAGTCATCGCGACCACCGACTCGCCGCCGCGTATCTGCCCGACGGCTACGGATCGGTCTTCACCTTCACCGTCCACGGCGGCGCGGAAGCGGCGCAGCGCCTCGTCGAAGGGCTCGAGGTGTTCACCCACATGACGCATCTGGGAGACGTCCGCTCCCTCATCCTGCATCCCGCGTCCACCTCGCATGTCGGCCTCGGCTCCGACGAGAGGCTCGCGCTCGGCGTCGAACCGGGGACCCTCCGTGTATCGATCGGCATCGAGGATGTCGAGGATCTCATCGGCGACCTGGCCGCCGCGCTGGCTCAGGTGGGCAGCATCGTCGGCGCGGCGCGCGTGTGACGGCAGGCGAGCGGCGTACCAGCCTGTGACATAGTTGCCGCATGCGCTTCCTTCTCATCGCGCCGTTGCGTGGATCGACGGCGCAGATCCGGAGCACCAAGGAGACCACGCGCACCGGGGACCGCTTCGGAGCCGACCGACTGGTCCAACACTGGGTGGACCTCGACACGGTGGCGCAGCAGATCCCCGAGACGGTCAATAGCACCGACGCCGCCACATTCGTCGGGGGAGGTGAACTCGCCGGAGAGATCCGACGAGCGGCGCTCTGCCTGGCGCGCGGTCTGCCTGTGCTCGCTCTGGAGGCGGAGGTCGATGCACCCGCGCCCCGCACAAAGGTCGATGTCGGACGGCTCGAGACGCGCCTCGACACGCTCGTCGACCGGTTCGTCGGGCAGAATCCTCTGCTCGGAGAGGCACGATGGGCCGGGCGCATCGCACTCCTGGAAGCGGGCTCCACCCTCGGCGAGGACTGGTCCGGTCGCAACCGCGTCCCCGTGACAGCAAGCCTCGGCGATGACGATGTCGAGCTGTGCATCGGATGGGGAAACAGTGAGGTGCGCGGCTGGGAGTCTCTGCCCGATGAAGCGTGGCGAGAGACGGTGCGAGGGCTCGTGGATGCCCAGGTGCTGTGGTGCGAAATCACTCAGATCGGAGACGCCGCCGCTGGCTCGACGGACACCATGCTCGTGGGCGATACGCGGGGCGTCCATCTGTCGCGGTATCAGGCCACGCTCGCTGACCTCATGACCGAGAACGCGCTGCACAACATTGCGCACGACGAGATCCTCACCAACATGCAGGGCGAGCGTCGCCTTGCCGCCCAAGCGGCGCTCGGCGCGTGGGGATATGCGGATGTTGCGGCGCGCGTCGCCCGACGACTGCAGGACCTCGACGATGTCGCGCGGCGCCGCGAATCCGCGCGCAGTGGACGTTACCAACGCCTCGTCGAGCGTGTGCTGTTCATCCTCGCACTGGTCACGGTCATCGACCTTGCCTTCGCCATCGTCGGTACGTCCTACAGCGGCGGTGTGTCGCAGATTCCCGGCGACGGTTCGTGGCTGCACCTGTTCGACGCCCTGCGGGAGATCAATGCCGATGTGTTCGTCGTGGCGTCGATCATCGTGATCGCCATCCTTTCGGGCATCCTGATCATCCGGAGGCGCAGGTGAGCGGCGCGATCGAGCGGGTACTCACGGCGGCAACCGCCCGGCGGCCGGCGGAGGCATGGCTGGATGCGCGCGGACGTATCGTCTCCGATCGTGCCAACGCGCTCCGCGTGGTCGCATCGGGCACGCCCGTCTACGGGTTTTCGACTCTGCTCGGCCACCTCGATTCGGTGAGCAGCAGTGGTGCCGCGGATCAGCAGTTGCTCCTCGATGCGCATTTGGTGGGCCCACGTTCGGAGGCCAGCGGCACCTTCCTCGATCTCGTCTCCGCGTGCAAGGCGGAGCAGCTCTCACACGGCGGGAGCGGCGTGCGAGAGGAGACCTATCTCGCGGTGCTCGACGCGTTCGGAAGCCTGCCGGCGCGAGGGGCATGGCTCGCGTCGTACTCTTCCGGCGACGTCGTGCCTGCTGCGTGGTGGGCGAGCGCGCGGGTGGTCGATCGCCTCACGGAGTTCGACGCGGGCGATGTCATCTGCCTCATCAACGGATCCTTCTACGGCGCCGCTCACGCGATGGGGTCCGCGTCGTCGGCCCTGGCAGCGATCGTGCAGGTACTCGCGAGGCTGTCTCGTACCGCTCCGGCGCTGTCTGGGGTGGGCGTTCCCGAGGTGGATGCGCTCCGCCCGTACTTCCTGTCGCATGTTGCGATATCAGTGCAGCGACCCGTGAGCCTGCGGGACGCATCGCCAAGCGTCCTCACGCTCGTACGCGCGGTGCGCGATGCGATCGACGCCGTGGAGCACCGGCTCGGTGCACCCAGTGCCAACCCCCTGTTCGTGGGCGGCGAGACTCTCAGTCAATCTTCCTTCCTCGATTTCGAGACGACGCGGGCGTTGCGCGGGCTGGAGATGGCTGTTCGGCTCGCGGCCGGCCTCGTGCAGCGGATGATCGTCGAGGGGTGCGATGCGGCAACGCCGGCGGGCGTGCAGCCGCCCAAGATCGCGGCGGCGGCTCTGGTTGCTCATCGGTCGCCGGGGCTCGCCTCGTTTGTCGGTGACGAATCGCATGGCATCGAGGATCTGCGTGATCTGTCGCTTATCGCCTCATGCGAGCTGTCTGCGGCCGTCACCGTGGTGGAAACACTGCTCGACATCCATGATGCCGCGCTCGGAGCGCCTGGCCCCACGACGGTCGACGAGATCGCGGGCGTCGTGGCGGCTACGGTGGCTCCCCGTGTGTCGCCATCGCTTCTGGCGACTGCGGCTCGGGTGCGGCTCCCGCTCTGAGGCGGTGACCCCGCGCGGCGACACGAGCGGTCGAACCGCCCGCGTTCTCGGCGAACTCACGGTATCGCTGAGGACTGAACGATATATCGTTGGGTATCGTTCAGAATCGATGGAGGTTCGCATGAGCAATTCATTCGGCAATGGTTTCCCCGGGTTCGGCGGGTCCGGATTCGGCTTCGGCGGCGGGGACGGCAAGGGCGGCTTCGGCGGTCCGGGCTTGAACGACGTCGTCGACGCCCTCGGCCAATTCGGGCAGCGCTTCGAGCGCGCCTTCGGTGACAAGTTCGAGCAGCGAGCGGGTTCGCGCATGGGTCGTGGCGATGTCCGCTCGGCGATCCTGTCGCTGCTCGCCGAGCGCCCCATGCACGGCTACCAGATCATCCAGCAGATCGAGGAGCGCAGCGGCGGCGCCTGGAAGCCGAGCCCGGGCTCGGTCTACCCGACGTTGCAGTTGCTCACCGATGAGGGCGTCGTCGAGGTCGAAGAGGCCGATGGGCGCAAGACGTACTCGCTGACGGAGGCCGGTCGTGCCGAGGCCGACGACAAGCCCGCCCCGTGGCGGGGCTCGGAGTCGTCGGAGTCCGCTCCCGGAACCGGCACCGGCAGCGCGCCGCACGGCGGGTTCGGCGGCGGCATCCCCCCGATCGCGAAGGCGGGCTCCAACCTCGCCCAGGCGGCGATGCAGGTGGGCCGCACGGGCACGCCCGACCAGGTCGCGGAGGCCGTCGCGATCCTCGACGACGCGCGGCGCAAGCTCTACGCGATCCTCGCCGAGGCCTGACCGGATGCCCCCTGCGCGACCCTCGCGTGAGAGCGGGAGCGCGGACCACGACGGTCCGCGCTCCCGCGCACGCTACAACCGCATCATCCGCTTCGCGACGCGGGTGATGCTCGCCACCTGGTGGTTCGACGTCGCTCTGCCGCGGATCGGCTTCGGCCGCGTCGCGGAGCGCACGAGAGTCGCGCGCATGCAGGCATCCGCGCGGCGCTTCCGCGTGCTCGCCGTCGACCTCGGCGGGCTCATGATCAAGGTCGGCCAGTTCCTCTCGTCGCGGCTCGACGTGCTGCCCCCCGAGATCACCAGCGAGCTCGAACAGCTGCAGGACGAGGTGCCGGCCGTTCCGTTCGCGCAGATCCGGCCCCTCGCCGAAGCCGAGCTCGGGAACCCGCTCGCGAGCGCCTACGCCTGGTTCGACGAGACCCCGGTCGCGGCGGCCTCCCTCGGTCAGGCGCACCGCGCCCGTCTGTCGGCGGCCGACGCGGAGATCGTCGGTTTCGCGGAGGTCGTCGTGAAGGTGCAGCGGCCCGGGATCGATGACGTCGTCGAGACCGACCTCGCCGCGCTCCGGAAGATCGCCGAGCGGCTCGACCGCATCCGATTCGTCTCCGATCGCGTCGATGTGCCCGCGCTCGTGGAGGAGTTCGCGACGACCTCGCGCGAGGAGATCGACTACCTGCACGAGGGCGTCAACGCGGAGCGGTTCGAGCGCGAACTCGCCGACGGACACCGCGTCGCGGCGCCGCGCGTCGTATGGGAGCGCACCACGCGCCGCATCCTCACGCTCTCGGACGTCACCGCGATCAAGCTGAGCGACGTCGCGGGGCTGCGCGCCGCGGGCATCGATCCGGCGGAGGTGGCGCAGGCGTTCGCCGCGGCGATGTTCGAGCAGCTGTTCGGCGCCGGGTTCTTCCACGCCGATCCACACCCGGGGAACGTGTTCGTGACCCCGCACGCCCCCGATGAGACAGGCCGCACGTGGACCCTGACGTTCATCGACTTCGGGATGATGGGGCAGGTGCCAGACACCCTCCGGGCGGGTCTTCGCAAGGTCGTCATCGCGGTCGCCGCACGTGACGGGAAGGGCCTCGTCGACGGCATCCGTCAGGTCGGAGTGCTCCTGCCGAGTGCCGACACGGCGGAGCTCGAACGGTCGCTCACGGCGCTGTTCGCGCGCTTCGGCGGAATGGCGTTCGGCGAGCTGCAGAACGTCGACCCGCGGGAGTTCCGCGACTTCGCGGAGGACTTCGGCTCGGCGATGCGGAAGCTGCCGGTGCAGCTGCCCGAGAATTTCCTGCTCATCACCCGCGCCGTGTCGCTGACCTCGGGGGTCTGCAGCACGCTCGACCCCGCGTTCAACATCTGGGATGCCATCGACCCGTACGCGCAGAAGCTCCTGACCGAAGAGAGCCGGAACGTCGTGACGGATGCCGCGCGCGGTGCCGTCTCGTACGCCCGGACGATCATGGGACTCCCCGCCCGGATCGACACCGTCACCGACCGCATCGAGCGCGGCGCGATGTCGGTGGAGACCCCGGAGATCGACCGCAAGCTCGACCGCTTGGAGGGCCTGCTGCGCCGTACGATCGCGGCCGTGCTGTTCGCGGCGCTCCTGGTCGGCGGCGCGCTCGTCTACCCGGCGCTCAGCGTGCTCGGAGTCATCCTCATGGTCGCGAGCGTCATGCCTCTCGGGTTCGCGCTCCGGCCCGGCCGCACGCGCAGGCGCGGGCCGCATCGCCGCTGAGAGGGCGGCCGGCGCGGAGACCGCGGGCCGAGGCTCGCGCCCCGGCCCGTCTCGCCCCGTCTCGGTGTCAGCGCGTCGCGCGCGCGAGGTTCTCGCGCAGTTCGTCGGCGTCCTGTCGCACGACGTACGCGGGCTGGTCGCGCTCCACGCGCCAGCTCTCACCGACCGAGCCGATGTCGACGGTGTCGAACCCGAACGCGTCGTACACCTCGGTCGCGAGGGCCGCGGCATCCGCGTGATCGCTCGCGATCGCGAGCGCGCGGCGCCCGGGGGTGCCCGCCGGCGAGCCCGTCGTGAGGATGTCGCCGGCCGGGATGTGGTTGAACGCCTTCACGACGCGCGACGAAGGGAGGTGCCGCTGGAGGAGCCCCGTCGTGGTCGCGCGCTTCTCGTCGAGTTCGGCGATGTGCCCGTCGCGTTCCCAGTAGTAGTTGCCCGTGTCGAGCACGATCTTGCCCGCGAGGGGCGCGACAGGCACGGCATCCAGCGCCTTCAGCGGCACGGTGACGACGGCCCAGTCGGCCGCCTCCGCCGCCTCCGTGGCCGTCGCCGCGCGCACGTTCGAGCCGAGTCGCGCGGTGAGATCGGCGAGTGTCTCGGGTCCTCGCGAGTTCGCGATGACGACGTCGTAGCCGCGTGCGGCCAGCCCTTCGGCCAGTGCGCTGCCGATGTGTCCTGCTCCGATGATTCCTACCGTTGTCATGGACGGGAGAACGCCCCTTCCGAGGCATCCATTCCCCGGTGGCGACACACGAACGCCCGGGCCGGTGACGTGTGTCACCGGCCCGGGCGTCGGAGTGGGTCGTGCGGTCAGAGTGCCGCGCGGAGCCCGTCGACGAGCGTCGTCGTCGGGCGGCCGATGAGGCGCGACAGGGTGCCGTCGGTCGACGACAGCACGCCCTCGCGGATGCCGTCGTCGAGGCCCGCGACGAACTGCGCGATCTGCTCGTCGAGGCCCGCACCCTTGAGGCCCGCGACCAGCTCGTCGTGCGTGAGGCGGACGTAGGTGACGTCGCGGCCGAGCACCTCCGCGGCGGCGGCGGCGAGGTCGTCGTAGCTGAACGCGACGTCGCCGGCGAGCTCGTAGACCTTGCCGAGGTGGCCGTCTTCGAGAAGGGCCACCGCGGCGGCATCCGCGTAGTCGGCGCGTGCGGCGGCGGCGACGGTCGCATCACCGACGGCGGCGGCGATCACGCCGGACTCGGCGGCGCGCTGCACATAGGCGGCGTAGTTCTCGAGGTACCAGTCGTTGCGCAGGATGACGGTCGGCAGCCCGCTCGCCACGAGAGCCTCTTCGGTGGCGTGGTGCTCCGCGCCGAGCGGCCAGTCGAAGGTCGTCGCCTTCGACAGGCTCGTGTAGACGAACTTGGCGACGCCGGCCGCGACCGCGGCGTCGATGACGTTCTTGTGGCCCGGGTAGCGCTTGCCGGGCTCGGAGGTCGAAATGAGGAGGACGGTGTCGACGCCGTCGAGGGCGGCCGCGATCGTCGCCGGGTCGTCGAAGTCGACGCGGGCGGTGAGGACACCCCGGTCGGCGAGGTCGGAGAGCTTCGCGACGTCGCGGCCCGAGGCGATGATGTCGGATGCCGAGGCGCCGCGCTGCAGGAGGGCGTCGACGACGAGGTGTCCGAGGTGGCCGCTGGCGCCGGTGACGAGGATGGTCATGGGGTGTCCTTTCGATCGGAGTACGCCAGGGGTAACCGCGGGCCGGCCTCGCTGCATTCCAGACCGCGGGTACCCACCTTTTGGTAAGGTACCCACATGGTGGTGAGTCTTGCGGAGATCCGGGCCGAGAAGGACGGCGCGTTCAGCCACGACTGTCCGACGAGGACGGTGCTGGATCATGTCATGAGCAAATGGGGCGTGCTCGTGCTCCTCGCGCTGACCGACGGGACGACCCGGTGGGGGCAGCTGCGCCGCACGGTCGAGGGCATCAGCGAGAAGATGCTGGCGAGCACGCTGCGCACCCTCGAGGCGGACGGATTCGTCGCCCGTACCGCGTTCCCCGAGGTCCCGCCGCGCGTCGAATACTCGCTCACCGCGCGCGGCGAGGACCTCATGGCGCACATGCTCCCGCTCATGGGGTGGATCGCCGACAACGCCGACGGGATCGTCACCCGCTGACCCGTCCGAGCCGCGCTGCCCGGAGGTCGCGAACTACGCTGGAAGCGTGCCTTCGACTTCCGCCGCCCTGACCCACGCCGCCGATCTCGCCGAGTTCGTCGCCGCATCGCCGTCGAGTTTCCACGCGGCATCCGTCGTCGCGCGCCGGCTCCAGCAGGCCGGCTTCACTCCTCTCGACGAGACGTCGCCCTGGAGCGTGACCCCCGGCGCGAAGCAGTTGGTCGTGCGCGACGGGGCCGTGATCGCGTGGGTGGTGCCCGACACCGCCGATGCCGACACGGCGTTCCGCATCTTCGGGGCGCACAGCGATTCGCCCGCGTTCAAGCTCAAGCCGAATCCCACGACGGGCCGGGCCGGCTGGCTCCAGGCGGCCGTCGAGGTCTACGGCGGCCCGTTGCTGAACTCGTGGCTCGACCGCGAGCTGCGCCTCGCGGGGCGCCTCGCCCTCGATGACGGCACCGAGGTGCTCGCCGCGACCGGCGCGCTCCTGCGGCTGCCGCAGCTCGCGATCCACCTCGATCGCGAGGCGAACGATCACCTCACCCTCGACAAGCAGCGTCACACGCAGCCCGTGTGGGGGCTCGGCGACGCGGCATCCGCCGACCTCCTCGCCGAGATCGCGGCGGCCGCCGGCGTCGACGCGTCGCGCATCCGCGGGTACGACCTCGTGACCGCCGATGCGGCCCGCGGGGCGGTGTTCGGAAAGGACGACGCGTTCTTCGCGTCGGGTCGTCTGGACGACCTGGCATCCGTGCACGCGGGGCTCGTCGCGCTCGAGGCGGCCGGAACGGATGCCCCGCACATCGCCATGCTCGCCGTGTTCGACCACGAGGAGATCGGTTCGGGCACTCGTTCGGGCGCGGCCGGGCCGTTCCTCTCCGACGTGCTGGAGCGCATCCAGCTCGGGCTCGGCGCGGACCGCGAGCAGCAGTTGCGCGCGCTCGCCGCGTCGTGGCACGTCTCGAGCGACGTCGGCCACTCGGTGCACCCCAACTACGTCGAGAAGCACGACCCCGTCGTGCAGCCCGTGCTCGGCTCCGGGCCGATCCTGAAGATCAACGCGAACCAGCGATACGCGACGGATGCCCCTGGCGCCGCCGCGTGGCACGCGTGGTGTGACGCGGCCGGGGTCGTGAGCCAGGAGTTCGTCTCGAACAACGCGGTGCCGTGCGGATCGACGATCGGCCCGATCACGGCGACACGCCTGGGCATCCGGACGGTGGACGTGGGCATCCCGATCCTGTCGATGCACTCCGCGCGCGAGCTCGCCGGGACGGCCGACCTTGTCGGCCTCAGCCGCGTCGCCGCCGCCTTCTTCGCCGACTGACGCGGCGTTCCCGGTCGTTGAGCAGGGCCGAGTCGAAACGTCGTCTGGTGTGCGTCTCCGGTAGTTGAGCGAGGCCCGTAAGGGCGGAGTCGAAACGTGGTGGGGTGCGCGATTCCGGTCGTTGAGCGAGGCCCGCAGGGCCGAGTCGAAACGTGGTGCGGCCCGTTTCGACTCGCTGCGCTCGCTCAACGGCCGGGGGTAGTGCGCGATTCCGGTCGTTGAGCGACGCCCGGAGGGCCGAGTCGAAACGTGGTTGGGTGCGTGGTTCTGGCCGTTGAGCGAGGCCCGGAGGGCCGAGTCGAAACGTGGTGCGGCCCGTTTCGACTCGCTGCGCTCGCTCAACGGCCGGGGGTAGTGCGCGATTCCGGTCGTTGAGCGACGCCCGGAGGGCCGAGTCGAAACGTGGTTGGGTGCGTGGTTCTGGCCGTTGAGCGAGGCCCGGAGGGCCGAGTCGAAACGTGGTGCGGCCCGTTTCGACTCGCTGCGCTCGCTCAACGGCCGGGGGTAGTGCGCGATTCCGGTCGTTGAGCGACGCCCGGAGGGCCGAGTCGAAACGTGGTTGGGTGCGTGGTTCTGGCCGTTGAGCGAGGCCCGGAGGGCCGAGTCGAAACGTGGTGCGGCCCGTTTCGACTCGCTGCGCTCGCTCAACG
>ERZ781398.3477-NODE-3477-length-12203-cov-4.598617_pt1 | contig 12203 bp, 12 predicted proteins | sample MGYA00433077_ERZ781398 | MGnify/ENA primary metagenome ERZ781398 (study PRJEB29847, sample SAMN06458254) | wastewater metagenome | isolation source: Wastewater bioreactor | place: South Africa: Cape Town | study: EMG produced TPA metagenomics assembly of the... | reverse complement strand
AACTTGTTCGTAATTGTGTTTGATTGATTTGACATGTTGTTAACAAATATTTATTCGTATTGGTTTGTTCATATTTATACACAAATACAAAGATCAAGATTAAATGAAGATAAAGGAGAAATAAAAATATTTTACATAGAAAATGACAAATCTCTCGTTCGTATTTCATCGAAAACTTTTCAAAAAAAAGCCAATCTCTGTGTTCGTTTGTTATTTGTCAAGGATATTTCGTTTATCTAATCTTATCATTTGATGTTTTCATGTGAAAAACAATTGAAAATCGCTTGATGAATGTGTGTTAGTGTTGTGTAGATTGTTTTCGAAAGTTCATTGGGTAATGACATATCTCCATTAGTTAAAATCAAAGTTCCAATTCGATTCGATTGATCGATCATCATTAAATGAGTTGAACCAAAATTAGTTCCTCGATGTCCAATAAATCTCGTTCCATCGTCGTAACTTCGCCAATTCCAAATCAAACCAAATTCAACATCGGAAAGACTTTCATTCGATTGAATTTCTTTGATTTCATCGATCGATTGTTTCCGAATGAGAGGCCAACCATCGTTCATAAACATTTGAATGAATTTAGCTAAATCACTGCCTGTCATTCGTAATAAACCTGCTGGATAAACAGGAAAACTAAATAAAGGAATGTGAATCCATGTCGGATAATTGTCATTCAATTGACTGATGTTGAGCTGTGCGAATGTTTGTTTCCAAAGAAGAAATTCAGTTGAATTGTGAACATATGCATATTGTTCAACGAGATCATTGGAATTTCGAATTTGACTTAAACGATATGATGTTCGATTTAAATTGATATTCAATGGTTTGAGAATTTTCTTTCGAATATAATTTTCAAAAGACATGTTCGAAACAAGTTCGATGATAATTGCAATTAATGCTGTGCCTTCATTTGAATAGACTGTTTCACTTCCAGGACGAGATTTTAACCAATTCGATTCGTTCGATTTCAAATAATCGAAACAATAATCTGCTAGATGAAATTCTTCGAAAGCTCGATCATTTTCTCTCAAATGAAGTTCATTATTCGATTGAATCGATGCTCGATGAGAAAGTAAATGACGTAAAGTGATTTTACTCGAAGGAAACAACGGATGAACAATAGTTTCATTTAAATACATATTAATATCTTCATCGAGATCTAACTGATTTAATTCAACTAATTGCATGACACCAATCGAAAGAAATGTTTTCGATAATGATGCTAAAGTAAATATCGATTCATTGATTCGAATCAATTTCGATGAACCAATCGATTCATAACCAAATGATTTCTCATAAACAATTGAACTTTGATTGACAACAACAATTGCAGCACCTGGAATATGAATATTTGACAATTTCTCGTTGAGAATTTCTTCGTTTGGACATTGTAGATTTCGTACAAACGAGAGAAGATAAACGACAATGTAAAACAATTGAAACAACAACATTGGATTAAATCAAATGATATCATCATAGACATTTTACTTTTACTTTTATTTTCAAATCAAAAAGGTCAAGAAAACGCAAAAATCATTAATGAGTACTTTTTTCTCGAAACATGCTTCACCTTGATTTGTCATCGATGTTGTCCTTGGTTTCGTTTTTTTTTCTTTCCTGTAGAGACGTAAAATGTACTTTCGACGGATTTTTTTTTGTGATTATTTGTATCGAACCATATTTAATTCGATGTCTCTGATTCGCTCTATTGGTTTACCTATAAAACAAATGAAATGAAATAGCAATTCTATTTATATAGAAAACGAAAGAGAAAAAGAGTCCAAAAGTGAAGTTGTTCGTGTTTTGACGGGACATTCGTTGCTGTGACAAAAGCAAAAGAAGAAATGATCGAAATGATTTTCAATGTCTGGAGTTTAATTCATTCGTGGACAATTAGTATTTGGTTAACAATAATCTTATTCGGATTATTATTAGCTTATATTCATGAACAATTTAGTTATATGTCGAAACGAGGTAGTTTACCAGGTCCAAAATTAACTGTACCATTCGTTGGAGGAATTATTCATATGTTACGAGCTCCGTATGATTTTTGGCATGGACAAATGGAATATGGCAAATTAAGTTGGAATTCAATTATTGGCAAATTCTTTGTTTTAGTTGCTGATTATGAAAATAGTCGAAAGATTCTTGAGAAATGTTCATCGGATATGCCATTGATTTTACATCCGAATGCAAATCGTTTGTTAGGCGATGATAATATTGCATTTATCAATGGATCCGTTCATAAAACATTACGAATGACTTTATTGCCTTTATTTACAACGAAAGCTTTGTCAGTTTATTTACATATTCAAGAACAAGCGATTCGATCTCATATGAGCAAATGGATTGAGTTAAATCAAACAACTGGTTTAGAAATGAGACCGTTGATTTATGATTTAAATATAAATACGAGTTTATCGGTTTTTCTTGGTCCTTATTTAACCGAAGAAATTCGTCGACAATTTAAAATTGATTATACACATTTAACAAAAGGATTTTTTGCAGCACCGATTTATTTTCCTGGAACACAACTTTATAAAGGTGTTCATGCGGCCAATTCAATACGAACATCTCTACAAACAATTGTTGCTCGTTGTCGACAACGAATGACCAAACAAGATGAAGAAGCAACATGTTTATTAGATTTTTGGATGATTTCTGTTTTAAAATCAATTCGTGAAGCTAAATTAAATAATCAATCGACACCATTACATTCAACGGATGAAGAAATTGCTAAAATAACTTTAGATTTTCTATTTGCTGCTCAAGATGCATCAACAAGTTCATTAACATTTGCCATTCATGAATTGAGTCAACATCCAGACATTCTCGACAAAATTCGTCACGAACAAAAACAAGTTCGTCCCGATTCGTCGACGTCAATTACACCTGAATTGTTAACTCAAATGAAATATACATGGCAAGTCATGAAAGAACTTCTTCGTTTACGTCCACCTGCAACTCTCGCCATTCACATAGCCAAGAAACCAGTTCAAGTGTCCGATGAGTATCTTGCACCGAAAGGAACTCTCATTATTCCGAGTATTTGGAGTGCCAATCGAGTTGGACTTGTTGATCCTGAAGTATTCGATCCCGAACGATTTAATCCAGATAAAACGGATTCATCCAAAACAGAAAAGAATTTTCTCACATTTGGTGCGGGACCACATGCGTGTATTGGACAACGTTATGCTATGAATCATATTATGTTATTCATTTCACTTCTATCCGATATTAACTTCAAAAGAAAATCAACAGATAATATGCATCAAATTATGTATTTACCAACGATTTATCCTGCTGATGGTTGTGTTTTAGAATATTTTCAACGATGACATTCGAAATATGTTCATTTCTCCTTATTTTTCCTTTTTCTTCTTTTATTGACAATGAAAGATAAGATCGAAATACACACACGACGTGATATTCTTCCAATTGATTTTCATTTTTGATGATCTCAGATGACAAAACAACATTTGTCGACACACACACATCCCAAGTCTTGTTTTTTCTTTGTTCGAGGTTGTCAATTGCGAATTATGTCTCAATTTGTTCCTCAACGAGAAGATATTCCGAGATTTTGGCCTCTCTTTGAATTTATTTTCTTTGCCATCGGTCAAATCTTGTCGATGCCTTGTTATTTATTTGTATTCTATGAAATTTTACATAAAAAATCCAGTCGAGAATCTGTTCACAATCATAGTATATTGATAATGTTATTTTATAATTTTGTTCACATAACAATTGATTTATCATTGACACAGAATTATATTCGTCTTGGTTATGTCTTTCCCTATTCACCGTTGATTTGTTTGTGTTGGAAATTTATAAATTTTGGTATTTGGTATGGCGGAGTGTATTCAATGTTGTGGACATCATTCGAACGACATATTCTTGTTTTTCATCCGAATTTAGTTCGAACAAATCTTCGACGTATTTTCTTTCATTATATTCCATTGTTGATTTCGTCGTTGTATGTTCCAATTCTTTATTTCTATTTGATTTTTCTCTATCCGTGTCATCAAATTTATCGACAAGAAGAAATTCGTTGTGGTACATTGTGTTTTTATAAAGAAATTCCATTGTGGTTCGATTTCTATGATGCATTTGTAAATTATATAATTCCAATAGTTTTAATTGTTGTGTTTAGTTTGTCACTTGTATTGAGATTTATCAAACAGAAACGACGTTTACGTCAAGCAGTTCGATGGCGTCATTGTCGTAAAATGGTTTTTCAATTGATTTTAATTTCGACAACACATTTATTTTTTGATCTTCCCTATATTATTATTTATGTTGTTCAATTAGTTCTTTCATCGACATTTGCAAATCAAATTTTATCTCCTTTTCTCACTCGTTTAACATTTCTCCCGGGACTTATTCTGCCGTTTGCTATTCTTTTAACTTTACCTTCAGCAAAATATAAATTATATATTTTACTTTTTTTTTGGAAACGAAATCGACATATTGTCGTTCCAATGACATCAAAATATTGAATCGAAATAAAATTATTTCTCTCTCTCTCTCTCTCTCTCTCTTTCTCTTTCGTTTTTTTTTCTCAAGGAGAAGATGGCGTCATGATGAGTATGCAAAAAAAAGGAGCATATAAAAGATAACGAATGTAGATAAACATCGTTATTATCGACGAAACGAAAGACATTTATCGGTTGATTTCATTTCGAATACTGATCGACTCTCATTGAGGATAAATAAATACAAAAAAAAAATGGCTGGCATTGACAAACTTTTAGGTGAATCGGTTTTAAATAAATCCAATGAAAAAGTCGATTTCAACGATGAGAAATACAAAGGCAAAGTCATTGGTCTATATTTTAGTGCTCATTGGTACGTTTTTTCTTTTTAATTAAAGATTTGTTGCTATTTGTAATTGTATAGGTGTCCACCATGTCGTCGTTTTACTCCAATTCTTATTGATTTTTATAATAAATATCATGAAGAAAAGAACTTCGAAATCGTCTTTGTTAGTTCGGATGAAGATAAAGATGAATTCGATGAATATTATGAAGATATGCCTTGGTTAACTATTGATCATAAACAAGAAAACAAACGAGAAGCATTAGATCATCAATTTCACGTGTCAAGTATTCCGAAATTAATTCTCATCGATGCTGATTCAGGTGAGATTTTAACAACAAATGCAAGAGATCAAGTTCAAAATAAAGACAAACAAGGAGAACATTTCCCTTGGAAAGAAGAACAATCAAAAGAAAAAAGCAAAGACAGCGACGATGATGATGACAAAGAATAATTTTCTTTTTCTTCTTTTGAATAAATATATCGATGGATTACTTCGATTGTCACCTTAGTCAAATAGTCTTTTTCTTCATTTTTTCTTTTGTCAAGTCTCATCGACAAATCAAATCAACAAATCGAACACAACTTCAAAGGCAAAATCATTGGACTTTATTTTAGTGCTCATTGGTTTATTTTGAATTATACGATTAGGTGTCCACCATGTCGAGCTTTTACACCTGTTTTAGCTCAATTCTATCGAGAATATTATAAGGATATGCCTTGGCTTGCTTTGGATTATCAACAATGAAATATTAAAGAACATCTTGCAGATAAATTTCAACTCACAGCAATTCCGACTTTGATTCTTATCGATGCAGATTCAGCACAAATCATTTGTCGAGATGCAAGAAATCAAATTCAAAATAAAGATAAACAAGGACACTTTTTTCCGTGGAAATCGAACTATTTCAACATCGACATTGATGAATCACACAAACGATAAGAAGAAAAAAACAAATTTTTACATTTTTTTTTCTTTCATGCCGAGAATAAATACGAGTACTTATATGAATAAACATCTATAAATGGATATTTTCTTTTTCTTCTTTCCTCTCGTTCTCCTTTGTATTTATTCGAATTCATTTCTTTTTTTTTCTACGAGTTGAATCGTTTGACAATTGTGATTGAAATGGATGACAAGTTAAGAAGATTTTTCAACGATAAAATCGGTTAAATTTTGATTGAATCGATCGATTGTTGGACAATTTGTGTTTTTTATTTAGGAGAACTTCGTGATGATAAAAATCATTGTACGATTCAATGGTCAGATACTAACCAATATGAAGTTATTGTCGAAGATTCCATTCGTTTATCACCGAGAGAATCGATTCAAATCAATCGTAGTTATTCAATTGAAATTTATGGAAAAAAACGATTGGCTAAAGTTTTAGCAATCGGTTCGAAAGAACATTGTGAATCGGTTTTACATAAATATGCTCCTCATCAGCAAACAGGTTATTAAATCTTCGAAAACAAAGATTTCATGTTTTCTATTTTGTTTCTTTTTTGAAATACGTAGATTTAGTTGATGATTTAATTTTAATGCGAATCTTTGCTAAATTATTAAATCCAAGTGAATCTGATGATAGTTCGGATATTCATCAAGTTCAATGTTCAGCGTGTAAAATCAATCCAATTCGTCATGATGATCGATTTCATTGTTTAGAATGTCCGACTAATTATGATTTATGTGGACGTTGTTTTGAAAAACGTCACAAATCCGATGAACATTCAACTGGTCATGCGATGATTCATTTTAAATTGGCCAATGAATTCTTAGGAATTCAATTAACCGATGTTCGTGGAGATTTATCTTTGGACAATCTTCTTCGTTTGGATACTCTCAAATATGAAAAACATTCAGAAATCAAATGTGATGGTGTTTGTAATCAAAAATCGATTGTTGGCCTTCGTTTTAAATGTGATGTTTGTCCAAATTATAATTTATGTCAAACATGTGCAATTAAACGTCGAGTGACAACCAAAAATCATGAAAACGATCATCCAATTGTGTTAACATCGAATCGAATTATACCGAAAATCGATTTTGATGATGTCGAATTAGGCGAAGTTTTAGGTCGAGGTGGTTTTGGTTATGTTTGTATTGCCAAATGGAAATCGAAAAATAAAGAAGTTGCTTGTAAAATCATCGAAGTTTCGTCGAATTCTCAAACATCGAAAGATCTTCAACGAAGTTTTATTCTTGAATTAGCTGCATATCGAGAATTATCAGGTCCATATATTCTTCGAACTTATGCTTATGCAATGAATCAAATTCCTGCCAGTCGAATTCGATCGGCAACAACTCAATATATGATTCTCATGGAATTAATGGCACGAGGAAGTTTACAGAATCTTCTCGAAAATCAACCAAAACAAATTTCTCTTCGAAGAAAATTAGCCATGGCAAGACAAATTGCATCGGCAATGAGACGAATTCATCAACATGGAATTGTTCATCGAGATATTCGACCAGATAATATTCTTGTTACTGAAGATTATATTGCCAAAATTGGAGATATGGGCATCGCAAGAATCATTGAACCCAATCAACAACAAACACAAATCGGTTGTTTACAATTTATGCCACCCGAATTCTTTATCAATTCGTCTCATGGTTATTATAAATGTGATGATAAATTAGATGTTTTTACTTATGGTTTAACTCTCAATCAATTATTTACTGAAGTTATGCACACGTCTAAAGTATCACCATCAGCAAATCAAATTACAATTCAAGTTAAATCACCGATCTTCTACGACGAAATTATTGGACCATGTTTAAGTCATGACAAAACACTTCGACCAACTGCCATTCAAATTGAACAAACTTTACAATTGTATGAACAAACATTTGCACAAACTATGCTAAGCGATTCTTATGCCAAAATGAATACGAAACAAAAAGATCAACTTTTCTTACAATTTTATCACAAAAATCAACCGAAAGTTCAATCATTTTTTAAACAACAAGCTGTCAAAGAAAGACAGATTCCCGTTCAAATTGTTCACAAACAACAACAACAACAACAACCAGTAGATGAACCTTGTCGTCTTAGTTAACCGTTTATTTTCAATTTTAATCAATAACAAATAAAACTTTTCTCCTTTTGTCTTTTAAACAATTCTTGTCACGAGATTTCGTTTTAAAGTTAATCATTCATCGAACATCAACTAAGATTGTCAACTCAACATCTTTTGTGTTTTTCTTACTATTTTCAAATGCTTCTATTCATCATTGTAAATGAGTCACTATGAAATAATTGCTTCTGAATTGTGAAATAATATGTTTATGTATATATGTATGTATGTATGTTTGATGAAAATTTAAAAAAAAAAGAAACATAAATGGCGAGTTCAGATCGTTATGATATAATATTTGATATGGAAACAAATGATCCTGATGATTTCGTAACATTACTTTTTCTTCTTGGTCATCCAAAAGTGAATTTAAAATGTTTGACATTAGTTCCAGGAACACCGGATCAAATTGGTTTCATTCGATTTGTTCTCAATCGATTCAATCGCGGTGATTTACCGTTGGGAGTTTTTAATATGCAGAGTAAACCTGCTCTCGCCAAATTTCATTTGAACTTCTATCCAAATGAATCAATTGGCGAATCAACAGATGCTGAAGATGCAAGTCAATTGATTTACAAATATTCAAATGAGAAAACGATTTTAATTTGTGGAGGACCTTTGAAAAATGTGGCCAAAGCTGTTGAAATCGATGGATTTCAATTAGGTCGATTGGTTGCACAAGGAGGTTTTGCTGGTGATAATATTGTTCCCAAACAAAAACGTTTACCGAAATTCGATGGTCGAATAACTTGTCAAACATTTAATTTATGTGCTGATTTACAAGCTGCACAAATTGTTTTAAATTGTCAAAATATCAAAGAAAAATATTTCGTTTCGAAAAATGTTTGTCATGGTGTTGTTTACAATCGACAAACTCATTCTCAACTACAACACATTTATCAACATAGTCAATCACTTACAGAAATCTATCGAGTTATGTCCATTTATTTACAAAAAAAACAAGAAAAGATCTTTCACGATCCTTTAGCAGCTTGTTGTGCAATTGATCTTTCGATTGGACAATGGAAACATGTTCAATTGTATCTCGATGATAAAACGAAACAATGGGGTTCACGAATCTCTGATCAACCCAATGTTTTTATTATTATTGATTATGATCAACACAAATATATTTCCACTTTATTTCAATATTAAATTCATTTCATATCATTCGTTTCTTTTCATCAATTTTATTTGAGGACAAAATTTCTTTCGATTATAAACACGTTGATAACGATCAACAAGAACAGAAACTAACATTCCCATTGTTGCTGCACCAAATAATGCACATAAACAACATAAAACCTGTCCAATAGGCGTTATTGGATAGATATCACCATATCTTCAATTTCAAAAAACAATAGTTATAGAAATCAATCACAAACAGAAAATAACTAAATCGAGTTTACCCAACGGATGTGATGGTTAAAATAGCCCAATAAGTTGCTTTAGGAATTGAATCAAATGATTGATTATTAAGATCTTTTTCAGCGAAATAAGTTGCTGCACCGAATAGAAATGCAACTAATGTTAAAATGACAATCATTATCGTAAAGTCAACATAAGATTCGCGTAATGTCGAACTTAGAACTCGAAGAGATTTTAATTGACGAAAAATTAAATAAATTTTAAAAACACGAAGAAATCGAAATAATCTCAATAAACGTAAAACAATAAATGTACTTGCATTTAAATCTATTTCTTTGTCAGTTAATTGAATCGATAAAAAGACATAATACGGAATGATTGCAGCTAAATCTGACCAAATCAATACCGAAAAGAATAAACGACGATACGATGGAGCACTTAACAAACGAAACACAAATTCAATTGTAAAATAACAAACACAAATCGTTTCAATAAGAAAAAATGGAGACAAAAATAATGCGGAACAAATGAAGATGACAAAGAGACATTCGATTGATGTTTACAAATATTCTCCTTTTTATCATCGAATTGAGGTAGAGTTTCAATTGCCATGGATAAACAAGAGATTACAGTGACAAATAACGATATCAAATGTAAAACTCGTGCAAACATCGAATGTTGAGGATATTCTAAGTAAAACCAAATCGTTTGTCGCCAAGCAAATCTTGGCAATTCTATTGGTTCAACAAAAGAAAGATTTTCTTGTTTATTGATTTGTTCGATTGCTTCTTCACCTAATTGAAAAAACGACACTTCTTCGAAGAATGTATCCAATGGAACAGAATCAGGACGACGAAGACGACCATTCGATTGATAATAATATAAAATACTTTCGAAACATGTTCGATGACGATCGAAAAAATATTCATTCGTTTTCTCCTTCCAATAATAAATTCGTTTCAATTTATTTCCTAATAAACTTGACGGATATCGTTCAACTGTAGATAAATATGTTTCATATCGATTGCCACTCACATTGATTCGAATCGTTTCTTCTTCTTCTTCTTCTTCGAAATTCTCATTCAAAATATTCAAATCAACTGCAATTATACTTTCATTACGATTTGAAAGAATTTTACTAGAATAACAATAACACTTTTCAAACAATAACAATTTACATTTCAATCGACATACTTTATTACAGACAAATTCGATGGAATCTTTGTCGGTTTGTTCTCATTTAATGATGACGAATCCATTTCACAACAAAATCATTCAGAGAAAAATGTTCTCGTTGCCTTTTTATTATTTCTTAAAATCGATTAAATAAAAATCAATGGAAAATAAAAGTAAATGTCTATTCAATGATTGATTATCGATAATCAATTGTCCATTTTTTGTACTAAGAGTTCGTGTTGACGAACAGATCAAGCAAATTGATTTGGATGAGCAATTCTATAATCAATTGTAAGTTGTCGACGTTGTTGTTCAACATGTTCACGAACTTTTCTACAAATTTCTCTTTGTAGAAGATCAACATCATTATACAACCAAGTAGCCCAATCAAGTAAACCGGCAGCTCTTTCGATATTGTCTTGTTCTTCATATTGTCGTGCTTCTTCCATTAAATAATTCGCAATTTCATTTGTTAATCGAATCAAAAGTTCTTCATCAGAATCAAACATGAGAATTTTTTCGATGTAATCTTCTGCCCATTTTCTATGATGATTCATATTTCCACAAAATATCAGTATTTGTCTTAAACATGTGAGATTGTAAATCTGTGCAACTATGTGCTCACCAAGTGTTCCTGAAGTAATCAGAAAAACAGTTTTTTTATTCTTATCTTGTTGATGAATAAAATCAATCGTAGATTGAACATCTATAAATGTATGTAATGGATAAGTGATACGACGAAAACGATTTTTCATTGTTTCATTATTCCCTGGAACTCCGATATGTTCATCTAACCAAACAACAACATGACGATGAATTGTATCAGCATATTCACCATTGAAGGTCATCTCATCAAGATCAAATGAGTCAGATGAGACATATTTCCTAATATATCTTCTCTTTTCTTTTTTTTATTTCTATTGGCGTTTTCATCTCAATAGAGTTCGCTATTGGATTAACGATGGAAACTTTCGTTTTCAGATCATTTTTTCTCGATAAATTTCATTTTCAATCGAAATGTCAACATACGACATCAATAGAAATTCATTGTCATTGGTTTTTTTGTCGTACTGGAAACAAAAAAATGTTTGCTTGAGGAATTTTTATTTTCAGTTTTGAAATATTTTGTAAAAGATGAGTAAAGATGATGATTGTCTAATATGTCCAATAACATTGGAATTGTTTCGAGATCCAGTTTTAGCTGAAGATGGTCATACATATGAGAGAGAGGCTATCACCCAGTGGATACAAAACAATGGGCGAAGTCCATTGACAGATCAACCTTTGTCATTACAACGTTTATATCCAAACCATGCGATTCAAAAATTGATTGATCGTTTTGAAAACTCGATGAAAACTAAACGATATTAATATATACTTAATGTTGATGTGAAAAGAAGAACAGGTCGACCTTTATTTCAAACATTTGGAAAAGCGATTTATTATGCTGATTGGTTACCAACAAATGAAAATCGTCCCGAAATCATTCTCTTGAAAATTGATGGTGCACGAGCAAAAAGAGAAGCTTCATTCTATGTTGATCTTAGTCGACATCCACATATTGTTCGAACTTATGGTCTCGTTTATGATAATAATCAAGAGACAAATGCAATTATGCTTTTACAAGAACATGCACCATTGGGAAGTTTATTTGATTTTTTACAAGATCAAGTAGAAATGCCAAATGAACAAATTTTAATTGAAATATTTTTACAAATAATTGATGCCATGATTTTTCTTTCGTTTAATAA
>ERZ781398.3475-NODE-3475-length-12212-cov-3.484083_pt1 | contig 12212 bp, 9 predicted proteins | sample MGYA00433077_ERZ781398 | MGnify/ENA primary metagenome ERZ781398 (study PRJEB29847, sample SAMN06458254) | wastewater metagenome | isolation source: Wastewater bioreactor | place: South Africa: Cape Town | study: EMG produced TPA metagenomics assembly of the... | reverse complement strand
AGCTGGAGACGGAGGCGTCGCTCGGCAATGCCAGCGCGATCCGCATCCTGCACCGTGCCGGCAGCGCGCTCGGGCTGGCAATCGCGCATCTCATCCAGTTCAACGACCCTGGCATGATCCTGATTACCCATGTCGAAGGACGGTTCGATGGCCTGTTCGGCACCGTCATGCGGCAGGCGGTGGAAGCAAACGTATTGCCGCGCTATGCTGGCCAGACGCCGATCCGCACGCAACGCGTCGATGGCGATGTCTGGGCGCGCGGCGCCGCCAGCATAGCCGCTCATAATTTCCTGATTGGCCCTAACCCCTATTGAGGTTCCCATGCGCATCGCCGTCGGAGGCATTCACATCGAATGCAGCACCTATAATCCCGTCCTGAACGAAGAGAAGGACTTTCGCGTTCTGCGCGGAGCGGAGCTGACCGCCGCCCCTTACTTCGCCTTCCTGAAGGATTACGAGGGCGAGTTCCTGCCGACCATCCATGCAAGAGCGATTGCCGGCGGCCCTGTCGCCCGCCATACCTACGAGGCCTTCAAGGCGGAGTTCCTGGAGGGTCTGAAAGCGTTGCTGCCGCTCGACGGGCTTTATCTCGCCATGCATGGCGCCATGTATGTCGAAGGCATGGAAGATGCCGAAGGCGACTGGATCAGCGCCGCCCGCGCCGTCGTTGGCGAGGACTGCATGCTCTCGGCGAGCTACGATCTGCATGGCAATGTCACCCAGCGCATCATCGACGCGCTCGACATGTACTCCACCTATCGCACCGCGCCGCATATCGATGTCGAGGAGACCATGCGCCGCGCCGTCAAGATGCTGACGGAAAGCCTGAAGACCGGCGTGAAGCCGATCCTGCTCTGGGCGCCGATCCCGGTGGTTCTGCCGGGCGAGCGCACCAGCACCGTCGACGAACCGGCCAAGAGCCTCTACGATATGCTGCCCGGCATCGATGCCATCGACGGCGTCTGGGATGCGTCGCTCATGGTCGGCTATGTCTGGGCTGACGAACCGCGTGCCACGGCCGCCGCCATCATGACCGGCACGGATCGCGCCGTACTGGAGGGGGAAGCCAAACGTCTGGCACAGGCCTATTGGGATGCGCGCAAGGATTTCGTCTTCGGCTGCGAGATCGGCTCGATCGAGGAATGCGTCACCAAGGCAATCGCCAGCACGACCGCGCCCGTGGTTCTGGCTGAGTCCGGCGACAATCCGACGGGGGGTGGCGTTGGCGACCGCGCCGATGTGCTGGCGGAACTGATTGCCAAGGGCGCAGACGGCGTCATCTTTGCCGGCATTGCGGACAAGACCGCGACGGAAGCCTGCTATGCCGCCGGCCTCGGCGCCATCCTTGATCTCTCCGTTGGCGCATCGCTCGACACCAAGGGAAGCAAGCCGGTGAAGGGCAGCTTCACCGTCAAATATCTGCTCGAGACGACAGACCCCAGCGACATGCAGGCCGTCGTCTCCATCGGCGGCATCGATCTCGTCCTGTCGGCGAAGCGCCGTCCCTATCACAACATAGCCGACTTTACCCGTCTCGGCCTCGATCCGCACAAGGCGAAAATCATCGTCGTCAAATCGGGCTATCTCTCGCCGGAACTGGCGCCCATCGCCAATCCGAACCTGATGGCGTTGTCGCCTGGCGTCGTCGACCAGTTCGTCGAGCGGCTGCCGCGGTTGCGCAAGACGAAGCCGACCTATCCCTTCGACAAGGATTTCGACTTCACGCCAACAACAGCTCTTTCGGCTCGAACCGTCGGTCGCTGAACGTCCGGTCAAGCGGCGGAAAGTCGATTTGGGATTTCTCAAGGCGGCCCGTTTTCACGGGCCGCCTTTTGCATTGCGCACAAACATTGTGCAGCGCCGAAATTGCACAAAAAAGAGCTTGACGGCGGGATCGAGTTGAATTTCTATTGAACCAATCTCAAATTGGTTCACCCTCCATTATGGCAACCAGCAGCCTTCCGGAAAATTCGGTCCGTGCCCTGGAAAGGCTAAGGGGACTTTTGAACTCGGCAGATCTTCCAGCCGATGGAAAGCTTCCCACCGAACGGGCTCTGTCGGAGACGCTCGGCGTGAGCCGGCGTGCGATCCGGCGTGCCTTGGAGGTGCTGGAAGCAGAAGGCCGCGTCTGGCGGCGACAAGGTTCTGGAACTTATGTCGGGCAGCGCCCGGACGACTGGAGCCAGCATGTCAGCACGCTTGTTGCCGGCACGGACCTCATGGAGGTCATGGAAGTCCGGCTGCGCATCGAGCCGCAATTGGCCCAGCTCGCCGCCATGCGCGCCAAGCCCGACGACATCGACCGCATGTATGAGCTGGCAAAGAAGATTACCGCCAGCGACGATGCCGACAGCCGCGAGCTTTGGGATGGCGCATTGCACCGGCTGATCGCGCAAAGCGCCGGCAATCAGTTCTTCCTGACCATTTTCGATGTGATCAACCATGTCCGCCAGGACGAAGCCTGGCAAACCATTCGCGAATTGGCCCGCAGCATCAACAAGACGCGCCCGGTCTCCTATGCGCAGCATATGGCGATCATCGACGCGATTGCGGCGCGCAATCCGCTGAAGGCAGCAGAAGCCATGCGCGAACATCTTTTGATGCTTCAGGAAAGCCTGGTCCGCATCACTTCGCTGGATGCGCGACAGGCTGAGGAACCACTGACTGAAGAGGCAGGCTGACCAAAAATCCCGCCCTCACCAGACCACGACCGGAGAGGAAACCGGTCGAGACTGCCAAGAACGAAAACTATAAACAGGAGAACGAAATGAAGATCGCCAAATTCATGGCATCGCTTGCCGCCGGCGCCTTGATCGCGCTGCCTGCCTTCGCCGTCGAACTGAAGATCGGCCTGCAGGACGACGCCGACGCGCTCGACCCCGCCCAATCCCGCACCTTCGTCGGCCGCATCGTCTATACCGCGCTCTGCGACAAACTCGTCGACGTGACGCCTGACCTGAAGTTCGTGCCGCAGCTTGCCACATCCTGGAAATGGTCTGATGATGGCAAGCAGCTGATCATGGAGTTGCGCCAGGGCGTAAAATTCCAGGACGAGACACCGTTCAACGCACAAGCCGTCGTCGACAATATCCAGCGCTATCAGACCCTACCGGAGTCGCGCCGCAAGAGTGAGCTTTCCTCCGTCGCCAAGGTTGACGCGACAGGCGAGTACGAAGTCACATTCACTCTCAAGGCACCTGATGTCACGCTGCTTGCCCAACTCTCTGATCGTTCCGGCATGATGGTGTCGCCGACGGCCGCCAAGGCCACCGGCGCCAAATTCGGTGATCATCCCGTCTGCTCCGGCCCGTTCAAATTCGTCGAGCGCGTGCAGCAGGACCGTATCGTGCTCGAAAAATTCCAGGATTACTGGAACAAGGACAATATCTTCATCGACAAGGTGACCTACCTGCCGATCCCCGATACGACGGTTCGCCTGGCAAACCTGCGCTCCGGCGATCTCGACATGATCGAGCGCGTAGCCGCCTCCGATGTCGCGACAGTCAAGGGCGACCCCAATCTCGTCTATGCCGATGCGATCGGCACGGGCTGGCTTGGCGTCTATACTAATGTCGGCAACGGCCCGCGCGCCGACAATCCGATGGGCAAGGACAAGCGCCTGCGCCAGGCCTTCTCGCTGGCGATCGATCGCGAAGCCGCCATGCAGATCGTCTATGACGGTACGGGGCTTGCCGGCAATCAGCCCTTCGCGCCCAACAGCCCCTGGTTCGACAAGGATGTGCCCGTGCCTGCCCGCGACGTCGACAAGGCCAAGGCGCTGGTGAAGGAAGCCGGTTTCGACCGCATCCCGGTCGAGCTTGCCGTCGCCAACAACCCCGTTGCCATGCAGATGATGCAGATCATCCAGTCGATGGTCGCCGAAGCCGGCTTCGACGTGACGCTGAAGACGACCGAATTCGCGACCTTGCTCGACGCGCAGTCGAGCGGCAACTATCAGCTCAGCCGCTCCGACTGGTCCGGCCGCTCCGATCCCGACGGCAACATCCAGCAGTTCGTGACGACGGGCGCCGGCCTCAACGACTCCAAATACAGCAATCCCGAGGTCGACAAGCTGCTGCTCGATGCACGCCAGTCGCAGGACAATATCGTGCGCAAGCAGAAGTACGATGCGGCCGAAGCCATCCTCAATGACGATCTGCCGATCATCTTCCTCGGACATCAGGCATGGATCTGGGCCTATAACAAGAAGGTATCCGGCTTCATGCCCTCCCCTGACGGCATGATCCGTCTCGTCGGCGTGAAGAAGAGCGGTTGAGCGACCAACGCCATGCGGGTTCCCTCCCGCATGGCCCTTTTTCCTCCGACATCGCGGCAAGGATCTGCCCATGTATAGCTATATCGGAAAGAGGCTGCTCGTCGCGATACCGACGCTGCTGATCATTTCGATCTTCGTCTTCTCGCTGCAGAAGCTCCTGCCGGGCGATCCGGTGCTTGCCATGGCCGGCGAGGAACGCGCCCCGCAGGTCCTTGAACTGCTTCGCGAGAAATACCGTCTGAACGATCCGGTCGTCTACCAATACGGCTATTGGCTGCAGGGCGTCGCCAGGGGCGATCTCGGCGTCTCGCTGCGCACCAATCAGCCGGTCCTGACGCTCGTTGCCGAAAAGCTGCCTGTGACCATCCAGCTTGCGGTCATGTCGATGATCTTCGCCTTCGCCATCGGCATTCCCATGGGCATACTCGCAGCGGTGAAGAAGAACACCTTCATCGACTTTTTCGCCAATATCGTCGCCCTATGCGGGCTGTCGGTGCCGAACTTCTGGCTCGGAATCATGCTGATCCTGCTGGTCTCGGTAAAACTGCACTGGCTTCCCGCTTCCGGCTATCAGCCATTCTTCGAAGATCCGTGGCGGTCGATCCAGACGATGCTGATGCCCTCCTTCGTGCTTGGGAACGCGCTGGCGGCAACGCTCATGCGCCACACGCGTTCTTCAATGCTTAGCGTGCTCAGCAGCGATTATATCCGCACCGCCCGCGCCAAGGGCCTGCCGGAGACCGCGGTCGTCCTGCAGCATAGCTTCCGCAACGCCATCCTGCCCGTCGTCACCGTCAGCGCCCTGCTTTTCGGCGAACTGCTGGCCGGGGCCGTGCTGACCGAGCAGATTTTCACCATCCCCGGCTTCGGCAAACTGATCGTCGATGCGGTCTTCAACCGGGATTACGCGGTCGTCCAGGGCGTGGTGCTCTGCACCGCCGTCGGCTTCATCGCCATGAACCTCATTGCCGATATTCTGTACGTTCTCCTCAATCCCCGCATGAGGGCAGCCCTATGAGCACGATCGTTCAGGCGACTGCCGCAAACGCTTCAGCAAAACGCGCGCCCAATCGCGCTTGGCGCAAGCTTAAGGCCAACAAGGGGGCGCTGGTCGGGCTTGCCATCATCCTGTTCTTCGCAGCGCTCGCGCTGCTCGCCCCGCTGCTGCCGATCCCCGATCCGGTCGCCACCAGTTGGTCGGCAATCCGCAAGGCGCCGTCGGCCGCCCATTGGCTCGGCACCGACGATCTCGGCCGGGACATCCTCTCCCGCATGATCTGGGGGGCGCAGGCATCTTTGATGGCCGGCATCTTCTCAGTCGCCATTGCCGTCGCGATCGGCGTACCCTTCGGCCTGATCTCCGGCTACTATGGCGGCTGGATCGACCAGATCATCTCCCGCATCACCGAAGCCTTTCTGGCGATGCCTTTCCTCATCACCGCCATTGCGCTTGCCGCCTTCCTCCGCCCGAGCCTCACCAATGCGATGATCGCCATCGGCTTGTCGGCAACGCCGGTCTTCGTGCGGTTGACGCGCGGCCAGGTGCTAGCGGTCAAGACGGAGGATTATGTCGAGGGTGCCCGGTCGATCGGCCTGCGTCATTCAAGCATCATCACCCGCTACATCCTGCCGAATGTGCTTGCCCCTATCCTCGTACAGGCAACTCTCACCATCGCGACCGCGATCATCGCGGAAGCGAGCCTCTCCTTCCTCGGCCTCGGCCAGCAGCCGCCCGCCCCCAGCTGGGGCTCGATGCTCAATGTCGCCAAGAATTATCTCGAACAGGCGCCCTGGATGGCCATGTGGCCGGGCGCCGCCATTTTTCTCGTCGTGATCGGCTTCAATCTCCTCGGCGACGGCCTGCGCGATGCGCTCGACCCGCGCGAAGCATGAACAAACTGAAAGGATGCCCCCCAATGACCGCATTCACCACCCGCCCGGAAATCCTCGGCACCTTCGGCGTTGTCACATCGACGCACTGGATCGCGTCCGCCGTCGGCATGAGCATTCTCGAAAAGGGCGGCAATGCCTTCGACGCCGCCGTTGCGACCGGTTTCGTACTGCAGATCGTCGAGCCGCATCTTTGCGGGCCGGGCGGCGATATGCCCGCCATCCTCTATTCGAAGAAGAAAGACAAGGTCGAGGTCATCTGTGCCCAGGCACCGGCACCGGCCGGCGCGACGATCGAGCATTATACGCGCGAGGGATTGAAGCTGATTCCCGGCGATGGCCTGCTTGCAACCGTCATTCCCGGCGCCTTCGACGGCTGGATGCTGATGCTGCGTGACTATGGTCGGCTGACGGTCCGCGACGTGCTCGAACCGGCGATCCACTATGCCGAAAAGGGACATCCCGTCCTGCCCCGCGTTTCCGCGACCATTGCGGGACTTGCCGATTTCTACCGCAAGGAATGGCCGACCTCCTACGAGACCTGGCTTCCGGGCGGCGCGGCTCCCGAACCCTGGTCCAACTTCAAGAACCCGGTTCTTGCCGAAACCTGGAAGCGGGTCGTTGCCGAAGCCGAAAGCAAGAGCGATCGGGAAGCGCAGATCGAAGCGGCGCGTGATGCTTTTTATCGCGGCTTCGTCGCCGAAGCGATCGACGCCTTTGTCCGCAAGACCGAGGTGATGGATGCGAGCGGCGCGCGCCACAAGGGCGTGCTGACGGCCGACGACATGGCCAACTGGCAGGCGACGATCGAGGCGCCGCTGACCTATGACTATCACAACGGCTGGACGGTCGCCAAGATCGGCCCCTGGGGTCAGGGTCCGGTCTTCCTGCAGGCGCTATCGCTGCTCAAGGGATTCGACATTGCCGGCATGGACCCGGCAGGGGTAGACTTCGTCCATACCGTGACCGAAGCCATGAAACTCGCCTTTGCCGATCGCGAGCTCTATTACAGCGATCCGAATTTCACGCGGGTTCCGATCGAAACCCTGCTGTCGGATGCCTACGCCGACGAGCGTCGCAAGCTGATCTCGCCCGAAGCGTCACTCGTCTTGCGCCCGGGCAGACTCAGCGGCTTCGAAGACCAGTACGATCTCACCATGCAGATGCTCGATGCGCCGGGAGCCAAGGGCGGCGCAGTCTACGAGCCGACAATGTCGCATCTGACCGAGAAGCGCGGCGATACCGTGCATGTCGACGTCATCGATCGCGAGGGCAACATGGTGTCGGTGACACCATCAGGCGGCTGGCTGCAATCTTCACCGATTATTCCCGGCCTCGGTTTCTGCCTGAATTCCCGCGCTCAGATGTTCTGGCTACAGCCGGGCTTGCCCTGTTCACTTGCCCCAGGCAAGCGGCCACGCACGACGCTGACCCCGACGATGGCGCTGCATGAGGGACGCCCGACGCTTGCCTTCGGCACGCCCGGCGGCGATCAGCAGGAGCAATGGCAGCTCTCCTTCTTCCTGCGCTATGTCCATCACCGGCTCAACCTGCAGGAAGCGATCGACAAGCCTCTGTTCCACAGCACGCATTTCCCAAGCTCCTTCTACCCCCGCACGCGCGAGCCGGGCGGTCTGACGGCAGAGGCGAATTTCGGTGCTGACGTGCTTGAAGCACTTCGCAAGAAGGGCCACCGATTGACCGTCGCGCCGGAATGGACGGTAGGACGGCTGACCGCAGCAAGGCGCGATGCCGACGGCCTCCTGCATGCTGCCGCGACACCGCGCCTGATGCAAGCCTACGCCGTCGGCCGATAGAAGCTCCGCAATCATTACGACGGGCTTCCGCCAAAGCCCGGGCAAAGCGCAAGATCATGAATGGGGAACCGATGACGACCAACGCCGCACAGACGATCGATCCGAGCAAGCAGCCTGTCCTGTCCGTCTCCGATCTGACCACCTCGTTTCTCGTCGATGGCGAGTGGCGCACGGTCGTTAAGGACATCTCCTTCGACGTCATGCCGGGAGAAACGGTCGCCATCGTCGGCGAAAGCGGTTCGGGCAAGAGCGTGACCTCGCTCTCGATCATGCGGCTGCTCGCCAGGGCCAGCAGCCGCATCGAAGGCTCTATAAGGCTCAACGGCCGCGATCTCCTCTCATTGCCGGAGGCCGAGATGCGCAAGGTACGCGGCAAGGACGTCGCGATGATCTTCCAGGAGCCGATGACATCCCTCAATCCGATCTTCACCATCGGCCGGCAGATTTCCGAGGCGCTGACCTGCCATGGCAATATCTCCAATGCGCAAGCGAAGGCTGAAACGATCCGCCTTCTGGAAAAAGTGCGCATCCCCAACGCATCCTCGCGCTTTGACGAATATCCGCACCAGTTTTCCGGCGGCATGCGCCAGCGCGTCATGATCGCCATGGCGCTTGCCAGCCGCCCGAAGCTGCTGATCGCCGACGAGCCGACGACCGCGCTCGACGTAACGATCCAGGGGCAGATCCTCGACCTCATCAAGGTGCTGCAGGAAGAAGAAGGCATGTCCGTCCTCTTCATCACCCACGACATGGGCGTCGTCGCCGAAATCTCCGATCGCACCATCGTCATGTATCGCGGCGAGGCGGTGGAAACAGGCAAGACCGACGATATCTTCCATCGCGGCCAGCACCCCTATACCCGGGCATTGCTGTCGGCGGTCCCGCGCCTCGGCTCGATGAAGGATCAACGGCAACCGCTGCGCTTCCCGATCGTCGATGCAAGCACCGGCGAGCTCAGCGAACCCAAGGCACTCGCGGACACCGTCGATCACGGCAGGACCCCGGTGCTTGAGGTAAAGAACCTCGTCACCCGTTTCGAGCTCCACGGCGGCCTGTTCGCTCGCCCGACCGGCGCCATTCATGCGGTCGAAAACGTCTCATTCGATCTTGCCCAAGGCGAGACCTTGTCGCTGGTTGGAGAATCCGGCTGCGGCAAATCGACGACCGGGCGCTCCATCATGCGCCTCATCAACCCCAAATCCGGCGAGGTTCGCCTCGACGGCTATGACGTGATGAAGCTTGGGGCGGTCGATCTGCGCCGGATGCGGCGCAGTATCCAGATGATCTTCCAGGACCCGTTTGCGAGCCTCAACCCGCGCATGACGATCGGCGCTGCCGTTGCAGAACCTTTCATCGAGCATCGCCTGGGCACCCGCTCCGAGGCCCGCGAAAAGGCGGCCGATCTGCTGGAGCGCGTCGGCCTGAAAGCGGATATGATGAGCCGCTATCCGCATGAATTCTCGGGCGGCCAGCGCCAGCGCATCTGTATCGCCCGCGCGCTCGCGCTCGATCCGAAGGTGATTGTTGCCGATGAAAGCGTCTCGGCGCTCGATGTGTCCATCAAGGCGCAGGTCTGCAATCTGTTGATGGATCTGCAGCAGAGCCTCAATCTCTCCTATCTCTTCATCTCGCACGACATGGCCGTGGTCGAGCGCGTCAGCCATCGCGTCGCCGTCATGTATCTCGGCGAAATCGTCGAAATCGGCCCGCGCGCCTCCGTGTTCGAAAATCCGCAGCACGCCTATACGAAGAAGCTGATGGCGGCCGTTCCGGTGCCTGACCCATCGCGGCGCGGCATCCGGCGCAACCTCGCCGTCGATGAGTTGAAGAGCCCGGTGCGGCCGGTCGGATATCAACCACCGGCCCAACACTACCGCGAAGTGTCCAGCGGCCATCTGGTGCGGATGGAAGAGGCCGCTTGAGCCGGATTCTGGCCTTGACGTCACCGAAATCAAGGCAAATATCGGCATTCTGTTTTCCATGTGATCTGGAGTTGAATGAAATGACCGATAGCGTGCTCGACATTCCGGTAAAGAGGATCGACGGCAGCGATACGACGCTTGCCGACTATCGCGGCAAGGTCATCATGGTCGTCAACGTCGCATCCAAATGCGGCCTGACGGTGCAGTATGCGGGATTGGAAAAGCTCTATGAGGCGAAGCGCGACGAAGGTCTTGTCATCGCCGGGTTCCCTGCCAATGACTTCAAGGGGCAGGAACCGGGCAGCGACAAGGAGATCCTGGATTTCTGCACGCTGACCTACGATGTGCAGTTTCCCATGTTCTCAAAGATCGCTGTGACAGGCGAAGAGCGCCATCCGCTCTATGACAATCTCATCGCCTCGGGCGTCGAGACGACCGGAGACGGCCCGATGCGGGTTCGCCTGGCCGAACGTGGCCTGCATACCGGCGACAATGGCGGCATTGTCTGGAATTTCGAAAAATTCCTGATCGGTCGTGACGGCAAGGTTGCAGCCCGCTTCGCTCCCGACGTAACGGCCGACGATCCGCGCCTGCTTTCGGTTCTGGAAAAGGAGCTGGCGCGCCTTGCCTGAGGCGTCCAGCAGCTTGTGAACTTCTAAAATAGCGTATTACATCAATAGGTTGCGCCTGCCTTCAGGGTCGCGATGAACCTGTTCAGCCGGATGGCGTAATTGCCTGCCCCCCGGCCCGGGAGTATCTTTCTCCCATCCGAATACATCGTGACGGAACGCTGCATCAATTCTGATGGGAGGATGTCATGCGCGAACCTGATATGCAGAAACTCGATAACCTTGTCGGGCGCCTGGTCGGCGATCTCGGCGCGGCGGTCTCAGGTGTACTGGTGACGCTCGGGGACCATTTGGGCCTGTTCAAGGCCATGGCCGATGGAACGCCGATGACCTCGGCGGAACTTGCCGATAAGGTCGGCGTCAAGGAGCGCTATGTGCGCGAATGGCTGTCCGCCCAGGCGGCGGCCGACTATGTCAGCTATGACGACGACACCGAGCGCTTCTACCTGACACCGGAACAGGCAATGGTGTTTGCGGAGGAAAACAGCCCGGCCTTCTTCACTGGCGCCTTCGATGTCGTTCAATCCATGTGGCTTGACGAGCCAAAGATCGCCAATGCCTTTAGGACCGGCAGCGGCGTCGGCTGGCATGAACACAGCGCCTGCCTGTTCCGCGGCACGGAGCGGTTCTTCCGACCGGGCTACAACAGCCACCTCATTTCGGAATGGATACCGGCGATCGACGGCTTGAAGGAGAAGCTTGAGGCTGGCGCGATCGTCGCCGATGTCGGCTGTGGCCATGGCGCTTCGACCATTCTGTTGGCGGAAGCCTATCCGAACTCGACCTTCTTCGGCTTTGATTATCATCTCCCGTCCATTGAACGGGCGAAGGCTGCGGCCGCGGAAGCAGGCGTTGCGGGCCGCATCACGTTCGAGCAGGCAAGTGCCAAGGATTTCCCGCCTGCCGACTACGATCTCGTGGCAATGTTCGATTGCCTGCACGACATGGGCGATCCGGTCGGCGCCGGCAAACATGTCAAGGAAACCCTCGCCGATGACGGCACCTGGATGATTGTCGAGCCCTTTGCGCATGATTGCCTGAAGGACAATCTCAACCCGGTCGGCCGCGTCTTCTACGGCGCATCGACGATGATCTGCACGCCGGCCTCGCTGTCCCAGGAAGTCGGGCTCGGCCTGGGTGCGCAAGCCGGCGAGTTGAAACTGCGCAAGGTCGCCATGGATGCGGGCTATTCGCACTTCCGCAAGGCGACCGAAACGCCATTCAACATGGTTTTCGAAGTCAGGGCATGAAAATTGCGCCGCGCGCTTGGTCCGGCGCGCGACAACCTATCTCACAGACGCTGCCCGTCCTCGCCGAACAACGATGCGAGCGCCGGCTGAAAATAGACCGGCTGCTCGCTGTTGAGCGCGACATCCTCGTCGGCATCGATACGCACAGACATCGTCTCCTTGCCGACCTGGCCCCAGATCAAATTGTCCGAGCCCATGGGCTCGACAATGGTAAAAGTGGCCGGCAGGCTGGAAGCGCGATCGCTGGCGGGCTGGAACTGCATCTGTTCCGGCCGCACCCCGAGCGTTGCCTTGCGGCCGTCTCCGGGCGTGCCTGAGAATTCGTAGCCGTTGAGATCGATCTTGCGGCCATCGGGCAGTGTGAAAGCCGGTACGCCGCCGTTGCTCGTTACCTGCCCAGACAGGAAGTTCATTGAAGGCGAGCCGAC
>ERZ781398.3463-NODE-3463-length-12254-cov-4.484138_pt1 | contig 12254 bp, 18 predicted proteins | sample MGYA00433077_ERZ781398 | MGnify/ENA primary metagenome ERZ781398 (study PRJEB29847, sample SAMN06458254) | wastewater metagenome | isolation source: Wastewater bioreactor | place: South Africa: Cape Town | study: EMG produced TPA metagenomics assembly of the... | reverse complement strand
AATATGTTGAATTTCTGATTGGTTGATTGATTGACCAATGAACAAAATCGATTTTAATAATTTTTAAGTTAAAAAAAAACTTTTATTTATCTTGAACATGTTGAGTTAGTAAATGTTTGAAAATAATTTTGAAAACAATTTGAATCGGTGTACGGCAGAGGTCGCTGCTGTAATTGTTTATTCGGAACATCTACGCCAATTTAGTTTGCTCGTTTACTTTTGGCATGTCAGGCCATGAAGGTGTGAGTTGTGATGCTTGTGGAAAAAGTAATTTTCAATCGAAACGTTTCAAATGTTTAATCTGTTATGATTACGATTTATGTTCGACATGTTACGAACAAGGAGAAGTATCAAGTGATCATATGACAGAACATCCTATGCAATGTAAATTTCGATTTGATTAGAAATAAATAAATAAGAGATTCGTTGTAGGTATATTAACACGTCATGATTTTGAATTGTATTATTGTGGTGAACGATGTGCATCGGATAATCCTCAATCGTTGACTTGTCCTTATTGCGGAGAAATGGGTTATTCATTTCCATATTTGAATGAATCATCTGCGTTAACTAATCAAACAGAAAATGTCGATCTATTTCAACATGTTCAATCGAAACATGGAGCTGATCAACAATTACCTGAAGTGATTTGTCCAATTTGTGCTGCAATGATAAATGGTGAACCGAATTTAGTCACTGGAGATCTTATTTCACATATAGCGAATGATCATCAACAGTCACAAAGCAATACACCGTCATCGACAAATGAAGGAATGAATGCCTATTCGAGACCTGTTCTACCGAATCGAGAATATGATTTCGGTATTGGTGCTGCGATTCGTGGTGGTTTTCGACGCGGTTCATCACGAGTACCGAGTCGACGAGGTGGTGGTGGCGGCACAACTCGAGGTGGTGGTAGTAGTAATGGATCTGCTGGTCAACATTTTATCGTTGATACAACTGGTTTTTCACCGAATGCACATGGAAATGATCCTATTGCTGATCTTTTAACACAGTTATCCAATGTTCGACGAATGGCTGCAGCGAATAACAACAACAACAGTAACAATACGAATAGTAATACTTTATCTGTAACACCAAATACAATCAATCTGCAAACCTTAACACGTCAACAATACGAACGTGAACGTCTCCGTGCAGCATTAAGTCGTTCTCATCAACATTATCAATCATCAAATTCTCCTCAATCATCGGGAACCACCGATAATGTCCCTTCAGTCGAAACTGACTCATTCGATCCTCTATTTTCTAGCACTTTACATATCGATCCATCGATTTCGTCAAATGCTCATCCTCAACAACAATCAAACGATTCAGATCCATCGTTACTACGTCGACTATGTGATCAACCATTGTCAGCACAATTGCCTAAATCAAATGCTGATTTCGTGCAATCATTACTTTTGTCGAGTTTAGTTTCCGGTTGTAATGAAAATGATTCGACATAATGTATCGCTTCATTGCATTCATATGCATTTCTTTTTCGATTCATACAGTTTAATAGACAGTCATATTTTTCTTTTTCGTTGACTCTAGATGTAACATTCCTTTTTTTTCTTGTCGTTCTGCTTGTTGCATCGTGGAAACACACGTTCTGATTCATATTTAAACGACGGAGAAGGTAAACAAATTCGATCGATGTTCGTAAAAACAAAGCAATGATTACTTTAGGTTTTCTTTTTGGTTGAAAATATTTATTAAAACAATGACGAAATCTCATTTGAACGTCAATTTCTCATTTATTCTTATTCTGAATTTGATCAATCTCATTTCTCCAGCAACAGTTCCAAATAAAGATGATACTTTTCAAATCAATATCACAATGAAAAACTTCGACACCACAACGGTTTGTAGACGAAACTCGTGTTTTCAAATTTCGAATGTTTAATCTTTTTCAGGAAGATCAATACGCTTATATTCAATACGAATTACCTGATGAAGAATTATACATCGGTTTGTTTGATAATCGAACTTTTCTATTCAAAGATTTGTTTTATTTAGTTGGATATTCTCCATTGGTCAACATGAATTCAGCACATCATATGCTTACTTATGCATGTGAAAGACCGAGTTCCAATGAACCATACTGGTGAGTCGATTAATCGCTGTACATATATGCGTTTTTTTCTAATCGAGAGATTAATTTTTCAAGGATTGGTAGCGGTCCGTGCAATGGTCCACAGATAATTATTCATGGCTGGGCTCGAAATGCTCCATCAATGGATTTACCTGAAGGTATTTTTAATTTTCGAATGAAAAACCAAGACTTTTGATGAAAATCTAATTTGTAAGATGTTGCTTTTGCTGTTGGACGTAATACACCATACATATATATTGTCGTTAATATTCATTATTTAAATATACTTAAAAATGATTTTTCGGGAAATCAATTGATTATGAGTCGAAGACCGTATGTTCATCATTTGCAAGTTTTGTTGTTTTTCAAAATCAATGATTTCGTTTCAGTCGAAAATATCGTGCTGGTGTTATACTAGGTGGTACTGGAGATATTTACATCAAACCACGTGCACATAGTGAGTTAAAACCGAAGATTTACGATTGAAAAAGATTTTGTGTGTTTTGTTTTCAAGCTGTTCGAACGCCTTTTTCATGTAATTATCACGATGTACCATTGTCGATTTTCGCTGTTCGAGTTCACGCTCATCAATGGGGTTCGTTGTGCTTTGTTTTTCGTCCCCTGTGATGATGAATGAAAGGTTTTTGCTTGATGTTAAGGACGAGTCAATTCGTTGTATCGAATTCGCGATGGACAAGTGACACAAGTTGCCAAAGGTGATCCTCATTGGGCCCAATCATTCTATCCACTTGCATCACCAATTCACATCGAAAAAGGCGATATTCTCGTCGGTCAATGCGTTTACGATAGCGACGAAGATCGAGTTATCCAAGTCGGGTAAATTTTCTATTTCTTTTTCGATCGATTTCATATTCAATTAAAACAAAATCTGCATCGAATAGTGCAACGCATAAAGATGAAATGTGTAATGTTTACTCAATGTATTCATACGATCCAAAGGAAACTACGAAGATTCCAATGTCATATTGTTGGGGTGACACAGTGCCTCAAGCTTCTCGGTAGATAAAATATGAAATTCGCGTTTTCATCCATTCGTCGTTGATTTCAGTCTGATTCCAGTTGATAGTGTTGTTCCTCCACTTAAACCTGCTGATATGAGTCCGATAAACAACGGACATGATATTCACGCTGAACATGCAATGCAACCAATTCAAGGTAAATCATAAACAAAGAAATTTGATTTTGCTTTTATTAACAAAAAAACTAACTCAACTGAACTCGTCAGATATTAGAAAACCATTTTCACCTGATGATCAATCGTATGAAGATTATGTAGATGAAGTCGAGCATTCACGTTCACGTAATAGAGGACCGGAAAATGCCGATGTGAATAGAATCCTATCACATCTCGGTCTACCTCAATACGAATATGTCGATGCCGATAACTACGATCATCTTCTACCTAAACATTTAACTTACGGCAAAGAGCAAACAGTTAAAATACATAATGGAAAACAGATAACTTGTGAGATATGTTGTTGTTTGAATGTCATTATTTATCATCGATTTGCTTGATTGTCTGCTAGTTTTTTTTTCTTTTGCGTGAAGAATTCTTTTTGAATTTGTTTTTTTTTGTTCTGTAGCAAATGTATATACAAATGTTGACACATGGCCAAATGTTAAAACATTACCGACGCAACTCGGTGAAATCGGTGGAATAGCATTGACAAATAAAAACGATGAACTCGTTGTTTTCTCTCGTGGATCGCGAAAATGGGATTTCAAGTAAAGATTGCCCGAATTCGATTTTTAAATTTACAAAAAAAAAACAAAACTCTTTAGTTTATTCGATGACGTTCGTTTTCGAAATGAACAATACGGTCCAATAAAAGAAGAAGTTCTCCTACATGTCGACACACGTACCGGCGACACGAAGTACAAATGGGGAGCAAATATGTTCTACATGCCACATGGTTTAACCATCGATTCTGAAGGCAATTTTTGGATAACCGATGTAGCGATGCATCAAGTTCTCATGTTCAAACCAAATGATTTAACTCATCCAGCTCTCACCGTTGGAGAATTATTTCAACATGGTTCGGGTCCAAATCAACTCTGTCGGCCAGCTGATGTTGCTGTTATGAAAAACGGCGATTTCTTCGTTGCCGACGGGTAATTCTCTTCGCTGATAAACTTTGATCTATTCTCGAATTGTTTTCTTTTTTCTGATGAAAAGCTATTGCAACAGTCGTATTGTCAAATTCAATCGTAAAGGCGAATATCTCATCGAATGGGGTTCACCACCTTCGGGAAAAGTCGATAGTAAATTGAATTGTTTTTGTTTTCTGTTCGGTGATCAATCGTTTTCGTGATTGTAGAAGATGGTTTTCCGTTGCCAAACGAATGGAATATCGTTCATTCGATAGCTTTAAACGAAGAATCACAAATAATTTGCGGTGCCGATCGAGAAAACTTTCGTATTCAATGTTTTGATTTGAATAGTGGAAAATTTCTACGACAGATTCGAGTTGAAAAAGATCTCAATATTGGTGCTATCTACGCAATTGAATTCGCACCAAATACAAATGGTTCGGATTGGTTCAGAATTCGATCGAAATGAAATAGTTTTTGATATTTTAGGATCGATTCTGTTCGCAGTTACAGGCGGAATGCAAACAGAAACGAAGAAAGTCTATATGATCGATGCGAAAACAGGAGATATTCTCACTTCATTTCAATCAACTCCAGTAAAATCATCGATTTCTGCTTTTGATTTTGAAAATTTCTTTATTTGTATTGAAGAAATTCAATGCTCCACATGATATTACCGTTTCATCGAATGGTCGAGAAGTCTACGTCGGAGAATTAGCATTGTCATACAAAAATGCTTTACATAAATTCGAAATTTCGCAAAAGAAAGGTAATTCGATAAAATAACTTTCGTTTATTCTTACCCGAAGGAAATGATTTCGATTCTCAGAACTTCCAAGTCAAACATTTATCAAACAAATTTACAACAACGATAAAAACTTTCGTGTTTCATTGATCATCATGATCGCTTTTGCGAGTCCCGTTGTTATAGCTGTGATCTTCGGATGTATTCTTCGTATTCGAAATATGCGTAAGACACACATTTGCGTACGAAGAAAAAAAAACGAGATTTTATCTTGGATTTCGTAGGTAAACTCGCTCATATGAACGAGTTTTTAAATGATGTTAAAACGGGCGGTGTCAATCGAAATTCAATGTTCGGCAATTGGTTCAATCGACGTCAAGGTTTCGAACGATTAGAACAATGTTCGGACGGAGAAAACGAACTATTCGATACGGGTCTCAACGATGATTCGAATAACAATTCTGCCGATGAAACAATCAATGTTTCAACTAAAACACCGACGGCAACGTTCAATCAAAACAGTATTTCGACAACATTCAAAATGGGAGAAAGTCTTTGAACAGAAATTGACAAGTTTCATATTATACTGGCAAACTCAATTATTTAATCAAAAAATTTTTTTTTCGTTTGTTTTTTTTCTCTGTCTCGTTCTTTCTCACTGAGTTCTCTCAACACAATAATAAAATCTGAATTATTTTTCTTTTTTTCATTATTCTCAAAAAATAAAGACTAAAAGTACATTAAAACATCATAAGAGATACTCGGGTCATCTTCAAGCACATCACTGCTGATTAAAAAAAAGCAATTTAAACTAAAAATGTTGCTATTTTAGTCTAAAATCTTCGTACATACTTTTTGTTACTTATTACGACTGGGTACTCGGAAATACAGACCAATAAACTTCATCTGTCGCGTTGAATCTATTTATTTGTGAAGTTTGACAATTTAATGACAGTAAACTTTTCTTTTTCGCGAATTTGCCAAAGAATACCAATGTTAATTGTGATAATTCTTTGCACTATTATTCCATCAATACATTCGAACTATGCCTCAACATTCCAATTTACTTCAACAGGATTCGAATATCAAATGAAAAACACTCGTCAATTGATATCAACGCAAACGGCTAAGACAACAATTCGTTGTGCTGCACTTTGTAATCAACTTGGAAAATGCTTTACAGTTGACTATGATCTTGTATCGAAACGATGTCGATTGTATCAAGGTGATTTAACAACAGGTTCTATTATTTCTTCGTCGTCAACAACATCAGTTGTTGGATTTATCTTTGTATTACCTACATTTTATTCATCAGTGTATAATAAATCATGTGATTTGTGTACCAATGCACGATCTGCGACATGTTCAGCCAGTACAAATCGATGTGATTGTCCAGAATATACTTATTGGAATGGAACAACTTGTGGAATACAATTACAAGAAAATGATCTTTGTCAATACTCAGCTATGTGTCGATCAGATCAAAATCTTGAATGTTCATATGATTGCGTTGGACTTCCTCTTACATGTCAACAATCCTCGTCGTATTCTTACAGTAAGACACGATCTTTCATTCGATCATTAAACAAAAAACGAAAGAACAAATTCTCTATTTTCGCCTTGTTAGATGCAACATATTCCGTTAAACTTCCCTACGCTGTGACTGTAGCAGGTACATGCAATAACTCAAACGTGACTGAGCAAACAACATTATATAATCAAGCAGGTATAGCAGTAGGCAATAATAATACTCTCTACGTAGGTGACAATGGTAATCGAGTTGTTGCCTTTCCATTAAACAATATCACAGGAAAAACTTTACGATATTTTTCTTCATGGGTTGCTCTTATGACTGTCGATAATTCGACTTCTTATGTCTATGTCACTGTTTTACCAGTACATATAGTTTATATATATCCAACAAATAGAACAATACCACCGAATGGAATAGCAGGATCGGGTTGTAGCACAGATTCGCTCTATTTTCCGTCTGCAGTCACTGTTGATAGTAGCGAAAATGTTTATATTTCAAGTATGTCTTGTCATTGGGTCACAAAATGGGCACCCAACACTACAAATTCGACAATCATAGCCGGAGTAAATAGCGGTGAATTGTACGCACCGTATGGTCTCGCATTAGATGAACTTAATGGGCATTTGTATGTTGCTGATCGTTACAATAATCGTATACAACGATATTCATTAGATGGCAGCAGTATTGGCACAACAGTTGCTGGTGGAAATGGTGCCGGTAGTGGTAGTAATCAATTGAATTCACCTATTGGTATTTATCTGTCGAAACGAGATCGTTCGCTTTATATTGCCGATCGTGAAAACAGTAGAATTCAAAAATGAGGACAAAATGCAACAAAAGGAGTTACGGTATTGGGAAATCCTAGTGGTGTAGCAGGCGCTACACGATTCTTACTCGATCATCCGTATGCAGTTGCGTTTGATGAGCAAGAAGAGTATTTATATGTTTCAGATAGTTGGAATAATCGTATTCAACGTGTTCGAATTATTTAAATATAACTATTCTTTATTTCTTTTTCATTTTCTCATTGTTGTCGTTGTATAAAAATAAACAGCGAAATACATATGGTATCATCATTCTATAGTCATGCGTAGACGTTTCTTTCTGATTATCACCTTTGATTGAAAGCAAGAAAATGTGCGGGCCTGAAGTAAATTAACATTTCATTGATACATCGAATGAATATCGAAGTGACATCTATTTTTAAAACTACGAAGATCAGCTACAAGTATTTGTCTGAAAACAATGATACATAGACTGGATCGACGGTTGCGGTGAAGAAGTAACAGTAGTACTGGTTGTATCTATGATTTCAAAGACAGAAATGGACTATATATCTGCAAGGAATGACGTCGACATGAACTGATTTCTCTCTCTTTTTTGTTCTTCGTACTATATAAACTAGTAAATCTCTGCTGACTAGGCACACATTTCATTCATTTTGAAATTCGATTCGATCATGTTTCCCTCGAAGTAAGACGAAAATTCTTTCTATTATGTCGAATTTTCTTTTTTCTTTTCTTAAAATTAGTCCTCGATTGTGCTTCCTAATTGTATTTGTCATTTCAATTAATTTAATACTATCAATTCACTCCGAACATATTGATGGTCATACAGACCGAATGTATGTACATTCTTTTTCTTTCGTTTTCTACTAAATTTTCATTGATATTTAGCGAAATTTTTACTCGTCCAAAACGGCAATCTGACATAGTTAATAGTCTTCAACATCCAGCAATTAATCCTCCACCCAAACAATTCGTTGCTGGAGGGTAATCAAACATTTGTTCATAAGAACTGTTTTAAGTTTAACATATTGATTTTGAAATATTCAGTTCATGTTCATACAAATCTTTAACTGGAACTTGTATACCCGATGCTCACTACCGATCGTTCGATGGCTCTTGTAATAATCTAATGAATCCTTGGTGGGGAACACCAAATATTCCATACGAACGATTAGTAACACCTACTTATGCTGATGGTATAAATAAAAGTATTCGACCTTAGTTGTTCGATTTTTGTTTTCGATTTCAGGTGTATTTCTTCCGCGAAATCAATCTGTAACTGGACAATCATTGCCAACACCTCGTGAAGTCTCGAATGCTTGCGCGAGTGAAGTCGGCGTCAATAGTGAACGTTCAGTGAACTCATTTTTTACTTCATTTGGTCAATTTATTGATCATGATTTAACTAATTCAGCTAGCGGTCGAGATGATCAAGGCAATCAAATCCATTTTGTTTGAATATTCCAACGCCTGACGTACCTGATCAATTATGTATGCTTATTCCGCGTTCGAGTGCGTCTTTTCAACGAGAACCAGGTTGTCAATTGACCGTCCGACAACAAGTGAATCAAGTCAATTCATATTTGGATATGTCCGCTGTCTATGGAGATAATAAAGCTCGAGCTGATGAACTCCGAACATTTTTCAAAGGTTTCGAATTTTGAAAATGAATTTTCTCATTTGAAAAGTTTGTAAAATCTAGGTCAACTCAAAACTACTTCGAATAATTTACCACCTCAAGCTTCTGCAGGAGGAAACGAACAAAAATTCTGTCGTAGTTCTCAAGCTGGTCGTGGCTGTTTCTTCTGTGGTAAAATTTTGCCGAATAAAAACAACAAATAACTTGTCAATATTTTCTCGAAAGGCGATTCACGTTCGAATGAAAACATTGGTTTGACATGTATTCACACGCTATTTCTCCGTTTACACAATAAATTAGCTTTGGAATTGTCAGAAATCAATACACACTGGACAGATGACACAATCTATCACGAAACACGTCGAATTTTAAATGGTATTTTTCAACATATTGTCTACGATGAATTTCTTCCGTTAGCTGTCGGTCGATCACATGCAAATCTCGGACCCTATCAATACGATCCATCGGTAAGAATGAAAAAAAAACACACACACACAAATTAATAATATTTCGGTTGAATATGAGTAATGAAACGTGAAAAACAATCGCTGACGATACATGTTAATTCGCTGAAAATGATTTAAGAATATTTAAGATGAAGTTTTTGATCGGATGTTGAGAGAAGAGTTGTGAAATTGTACCAGGATATCGAATCGATTTGACTGTGTTCACTGAAGAAGAAGAAAGAACGCGTTCGAATTTCGAAAGAAAACAATTCGATTTACGTACATAAATGAGCATTGAATAGTGACGAATGTCTCGTTATTGTGATGAGCAGAGAGACGAACGATGTAGAATTGTTCTTCGAAAATCGGTCGAAGATGAACCGTAGTTAAACCAGATCGATCGCCGTAATCGAGAACAAGTTCGTAGAAATAGGCCGACGAATTTTTCCGAAATGAAACATAATCAACAATCTCGTTGATAGTTCCAAATGGAATTCGAATCGTTTTCTTCTCGTTCATTTCGAATAACTCAACATGATAAAAATTTTGAATTTGAAAAACAATCTTCTTCGGTGAAAATTCTTCATCAAATAACCACGATTGAATCTCCATTTGACCTTCATTCTTCTCATAATCACAAATCCAATTCAACGAAAACTGTTTTCGATTGATTAAAATCGCTTCGTACATTTTCTCATTGATATCCAAACAAACAACGTGATATCTCCGACTCAGTTCAATGACGGGCAAATCTCGATTGAATTCGTTCGTTTTCGAATTCCAATTCCATTGATAGATTTGTCCGGTTTGATTATCGACGAGAGTCCAACCGTAGGCTTCAATTGGACAGAAATAATCAGTAGCAAAAACAGATGAAATCATTGTCAACAATAGAACAAACATTTGCATTTTTATTTTTATCTTAGCGCTACTTTTTGCCTTTGTTTTTGATCATAGGTTAATCCAACAATTGTAAATGAATTCGCAACGGCAGCCTATCGTTTTGGACATTCGTTAGTCAATGGTTTTTTTCGACGTTTTAATAATCAACATCAATTAATCGAAGAAATATCGTTAACTCAACTTCTTTTCCGTCCAACGGAAGCGTATAATGAACAAATGGGCGGTCTTGATACGTTGATCTTTGGACTTTTATTAACACCAGCATCGAAATTCGATTCAATGATCAACGATGTGTTGAGAAATCATTTATTCGAAGCTGATACAGTTAATCCTCAGGGTATGCATCGGCTATTTTCACTAAGATTTACTGAAATCGAAAGCTTTTTATTTTAGCACAAACAAAACGATTTGATTTAGTGTCAATTAATATTAATCGAGGACGAGATCACGGCTTACCGAGTAAAATTCTGCAAAAAGAAAAAAAACTGTATCGAATAATTATGAAAATAATATTTAGCCTATAATTCAATGAGACAATTCTGCGGTATGCCTCGAGCAACATCATTTGCTGATCTTCAAAGTACAATGGAAGCTACGTCTATTCAACGATTAGCTTCAGTTTACGCGTAAGACTGATTTTGTTTTTTTTTTCGAAAATACTTTGCTGATTAATGAATCTGTTTAGTGATGTTGACGATATTGATTTGTATGTTGGTGGTATTTCGGAACGATCTGTACCCGATGGAGTTGTTGGTCCAACGTTTTCTTGTATCATTTCCGGTCAATTTACCGACATTCGTCGTGGTGATCGATTCTTTTATGAAAATCAAGAAGCATCTCATCGATTTACGCCAGGTATTCAATCAGAAAATAAAAATCAATGACTGATAAAAATTCTCTTTTTTTTTCTCGTCGAATAGATCAATTACGCGAAATTAATCGAATGACATTATCACATGTGCTTTGTCAAACCGTTGATGGTATTACTGAAGTACAAACAGACGCTTTTCAAGTCGCTAATTCGGCTGGGTAAAACTTAACAAAGCAAAAATCAATATTCATTCAAAGATTTGTTTCTTGTTTTTAGTAACAGACATGTTTCTTGTTCATCGTTTCCAACGATCAATTTACTTTTCTGGAAAGAATAATACTTTTAATTTGATTCTTTTTTAGCCTTTAAATCCGTTTCTTTCTTTTTCTTTTGTTACATCGTTTAATTGGATTATAATAAATAAAAATTCTCCGTTAAGCACATTTGATCAAAATTCCTGTGTAATTTTGCTTTTTACTTATTCATCATGAATAATTAATCAATATGTACATTCGTGAGTACATTCCGCAAAAGAAATAGGTCGTCGTCGTTTATTTGTCGTAAATGTATAACGACGAAGGACTGAATACGATTGACGTCATATTGAAAACTTTTGTTTGTCTACGGATGCATTCGAAAAGCACAAAAGACAAATAAATTTCACCGATTTCAAGTAGTTAATGTATATCTTTTTTTTTAAATATTTGATTACTTCCTTCCTTCTTATATTTCAGCAGATGAATTTGATAATATGTAATGTATTCGAGTCGTTGAGGGTGAACAGACATGTTTGCTTACTCGGAACTAATCAAAACAAGTAGTGTTAGTGATGACCGAGTTGTGTGCTTCATTTTTTCTTCTTCTTTTACTTTAAGATGATGCCAACTAACAAGAGTGTACTACTTGTTTGTTTTATTACATTGATTTTAGTTTTAAGTATAACTTATGTTACTTTTAATGATAACACCAAAAAAACTATTGAAATGAATGCTATTCTTATACAATCATCGGTTAATAAAAAAGTAATTAATATCGATAAGAATACGAGTATTCGATCATCGCAAGATTTTATTCGGAAACATACTTATCAAACTGAAAAATTCATTGATGCTCATTGGTTACGATTGATCAAACATTATATTCCCCTACCACTTGAATCTGGTTACGGTTCACATAAA
>ERZ781398.3451-NODE-3451-length-12283-cov-4.133955_pt1 | contig 12283 bp, 9 predicted proteins | sample MGYA00433077_ERZ781398 | MGnify/ENA primary metagenome ERZ781398 (study PRJEB29847, sample SAMN06458254) | wastewater metagenome | isolation source: Wastewater bioreactor | place: South Africa: Cape Town | study: EMG produced TPA metagenomics assembly of the... | reverse complement strand
TAATTATCGAAAGCATGGATTCAGACACAGAAACACGACGTCTCTCACCTGTTGCTGTTTTCTCTGATAATGGATACATTGATTTAATCAATGGTCCACAAGATCATGGTTGGTGTAACGGTTATACATGTCAAAAACGTATATCTACATTGATGGCATTAGTTCAAAGTGGACATCAATATAATATTTATCTCACAAGTACAACACCTAATCATATTCGTTTCCGACTTCTCAATTCTGATGCAACTATACGTACATCATTGGCACTTTATTATGATTCATTACAACAAGTCGATGTCTATGCCAATGATGTTTATGTTGCTCCAACAAATGTCGATAGTAACTACGCGTTTTTGATGTTACTTGATCAACCAAACGGTGTTACACTTGGATCAGCACCTGGTACAAATTTCTTCAATCGGTAAGAAGATAAATAATACAAACACAAATCATTATATACGAATCATGATCTGTATTTTCTGTTTAGAACAACTCAATTAGAATATTTCCTAATTGATGGTGTTACAGTTATCGATTTACAAATCTCTGAATTAATTGTTTTAACATTCGGTTTACCACCAACAACACCATCAGCATTCTATTCAAGTAATGTTGCAGCAAATCTAGCTGCTTTACTCGGTGTTACAGACGATAAAATCCGACGTGTCAATGTGATTACAGCAACTAGTGATACGTAAGAATTTTCTATTTTCAAATGAAACAAAATCCTATTCGATATTTTCCTCATAAATAGTCGTGTTCGTCGTCAAACATCGACAATCTATCTTCGTGTTGAGATTCGTTCAGATCCACCAACTAGCTTATCAGCTGGCAATAGTGCTGCATCAACAGCTATTCGTAATACGAATGCAGACATTATCAATAGTTATCAATCAGGTGAATTACAAGCAGCATGGGCAGCAAGTGCAGCTACTGGTTTCACAATACCATCGAGTTTAAGTGTTCAAGAACCAGGAAATCAAACAACAGTGGAATTGAGTGTCATTGATCGATTAGCATTAGTAACACCTCCATCATCATGTCGACAACAAAGTGCATGCGATGTTCAACCAGTTTTAGTTGCTTATGATTCATCAGGAAACGTAATTAATAAATTGGGTTCAAATGATCAACCATGGCAAATAACAGCTACAGTTATCTCACCAGCAGGTGTTGGTGTTGTCGGAGGTATTGCTAATTATAGTAACGGACAATCACAATATTCAGCATTTGGTGTAACATCGACTGGCACAGTTCAAGTTCAATTCAGTTTAGTTTCACCTTCTGGTGTTGCAGCGTAAGTTAAGATTATTATTATTGATGATAGATAATCGTTTGTTTTTGATTTCATTTAGGACATTCGTTCAAAGTGTTAGTCTAATTACTTCATCACCATCATTGACCGTTTCCGATGCAGTTCTTTCAGCTTTACAATATGGAATCGTTGATGTCGTTTCTGTCAATCAAACATTTAATTTATCAGCAATTATTGTTGATAAAATTTCAAGTATTCAAATTGGTAATATTCAATGGGGTAGTTTTACTTGGACAGCAGCTGCTACACTCTATACTGATATTCAATATCAATCGAACGGTTCATTAGTTGCAGGAAATACATCAGCTGTTATTGTCGATACAACTGGAGGTACAATTTCAGTTGTTAACTTAGCTATCAATCAAACAGGAATGTACGTTATTAAATTATTACTAACATCATCGAATAATGTTTATTCAATACCATTGACATCATATGCTATTCTTGTAAAGAAATCAACAGGTAAGAAAATATTTTTACTAACTTTCGAAAAGAAGATTTAATTATTGTTCAGTTACACTGGAAACGTTTACTGGTTTTCCACCTGCAAATATTACATACGATACAGATTATTATGCACTTAAAGCAAGTGGTCGATTAGAAATCCTTCGATGTGCTCTTTATAATTATCTCGTATTTACTCTTAACATGCCGATAACCAGTAACATTGTGTTGACAGCAGGAAGTACTGTTGCAAGCTTTGTTACATCAGGCAGTACATCAGGTGCAGCTCAAAATCTACAAGCAGCTGTCTCGAACATCACAACTCAACCAACTGCTGTAAGTGGTCTTACAGCTCGTTCGGTCAATATCAATGGTCGAACATACTATGCATCATCGGATTCATCGTCTTATCAACAAGCAAACAATATTCCATTAATTGTTGGACTTGTTGTCGGTCTTATCGGTGGTACGCTTTTGATTGCCGGTTCAGTCTATGGTTATAAGAAATATCAAACGAAAAAACGAGGCCAACGTTTAGTTAATGATATGGATGTTGAAAGTTCATCCGCCGTTTCACCTGTACAAGAAGTTCAAAGTACTGTCACTTCGTCAGTACCATTTAATAGTCGTCCGAAAATAACACGACGTACATCAATTACTTCGCCAAACAATCGACTTCATACACCATTAGAACATCATACACAAGAACGTGTTCCATCAGCTGCTATGAGTGTTACAATGCTTGATTGTGTAACACCACATAATCACCCGGCACCAAGAAAAGCAATGCCACCAATTGAACTCATCAAATTCGATTAAACATGAAACACTTTTTCCCTCTCTCTCGCTCTCATCGTAGTGAACATTTGCATACACAAGAAAACCATATAGTTTTTCACTCATTCTTAGTTTCTCTCTAGTTCTCACTTATATTTTAAACTTTCCAATAAAATTCTCCTTTAATTCTTCAATAAAAGTATAAACATTCAGATTCACGTCTTTTTTTTTTGTTGTTGAAAGAATGGTAAAGTTTCACAAAAAATCCAACGGAGAAATATTATCTAAACAATGAAAAATAATGAATAATAAATACAATCAAGTCTCTCGATAAGTTTACCATTATTTGGAGAACCAGATCGATCTGAGTTAAAATTATTAATATCTTGTGATCGATTCATTGACCGTGATGTAATTACACGTTGTTGCCAAGTTTTATTCATATAAGGAGATGCAACTGACGACGACGATGAATCACTTGTATCAGATATGCTCGTAGCCGATTGAAATGACAATGGACTTTGATTACTATTATTTCTAAGATCTTGTCTTTCAAGATTAGTTTTTGACTGCGTGTTCGAACTGTCAGTATGATCGAATGTCGATGTTGTGATTGAATCGTCTGTGTGCAGAAAATCTTTAGAATTTATAACTGATTGTGATCTTTTGTCTGGAGATATTGCTGAATTCTTTGTTTGCATTTTACTGTCTTGATCTAAACCTGACTCAGACACTAATTATAAAATAATGAAGATTTCCTAAAAATAACAGAATACTTTTTGACATGAAATGTTTTGAACTGATTCTGCTTGAATTTGAAGTAATTGCACTCATATCAGAAATTTTTGTTGCACTGGATTGTTGTTTCTCTTCTTCGTCTGAGTTCTGTTTTTCAATACCATAGCCTAATTTTCGACGAAGTTCTTTATTTTTAATTCCATAAACTAATCCAAGTATTTCATCGTTTGAATTTACACGTTTCATCTGTTCTAAATGAGACCAAGGTATACAAACATTCGGTTCCGTGCATGGAGAATAGCATCTGAATAGATTTCGACAACATTGAATAATTCTTTCTAATCGATTGAATAATTGTGCTGATATCATTCGATCGAACTGTTGTTCATTGTGAAAATATCGAACAAACATAAATAATTCTTGAACAATCGAAGAAATCGACGAATAATTACTCAAATATTGATACTCGATTTCTCGAGATAATTTCAATCGAATTTGATGAATTTTTTCGGCCATAAAAGCTAATCTTTCTAATTGACATTCGGTATAGAATTTATGACATTCAACAATCGACGAAAGAAAAAATAGAAATTCTCCAAGAAAATCAATTAAAATTTTAAGAACATTTTCTCGTCGGAAATTGCATGTGTTTTGTAATTTACAATCTCTTTTCATATCATCAATTAAACTTTCAATGCACACGAACAAAATTCGAAAACAAAAATAAATCTAAACTTGAAACTATGGTTATTTGCACCAAACTCAATCTACTAGAAAAAAAAATATCAGGAAGTACGTTTCGTTTTCTTGAGTCAGCAAAATGCCATCTTATCCTCATTAGTTACTCAATAGAGACAAGACAAAACTAATGATATGTTTAAATATCGTATGCATGAGAGATTCTGTCTTAAGGATAATCATGGATAAAGAAGAAATTATATTTTTTAGGTTTTTGTATTAATACCAAATGAATAGCATAGCCATTGTATAATTGAAAGAATAGGGTTAAATATAAGAACCATTAAGATATGAAGAATATTATTCAATATTAAAGATACTTTTGTTCTAAAAATAAGTACAATTGACTTTTAATATCTTCTTTTTCTCGTGTAAATAACTTTGACACTTCAATATTGAAGTTGAAAATGTGGAGACAAATTATTATTATTCAGTCAGCTTAATGAACTTTTCCTTGCCATTGAAAAAAACAATCGTATGTGTGCGTGTGTGTGCTAATGTTGCATAATTGTTTGACAAACGAAGTTATTTTGTGAAAAAAAAATTAATTTCATTCTTCGAACATTTTGACAAATTTCGAAAACATTTATTTCAACAAGTTTTCTATTTTTAATCATATATATTGCATTTTATGCTATTATTTGATCACACTTTAACAACTGTCGTGAAACAATTAATATTTTCTATATATATATTCTCGTAATTAAACAAGAGAGTGGTTAATAAGTTTGAGCCTAAAAGACGCATTAAAACGAAGCTTTTACGACAAAAAGTAATCACAGTTAGAACCGGATATGATACTCCATTTTTTTTTCGAGTTGTTTTTAGCAACACTTTCCGTTCTTTCTTTTGTTAAATTTAATCTCTATGAACAATGCAAAAGTATATCTATTGTCCTTGTTTAGTTCAATAATAATCATAGTCACGCAAAGTCGAGAAAGAAAAACGACAATTTAAATCAATTATGTTCATTCTTTCATAAATATCATTTACGTCAAAGCAAAATAAAAATATCTACTACCGAAGATTGATATATTTTCCTCTTGAGAAACGACGAGACAGTCCATCAAATCTCAGCATGTGTAAACCATTCAGCGAAAATAATTGCGTTAAGTGCGATCTTTGTATAATGACGCACGACATCATTGTTTCGTTATGTGCACTAGTTTGACATGAACAGAAACGAACGCATGCATCGTCTCGCTTAAGTACTAGATAGCGAAAGAATTGGTTGAAAAAGAAAAAGAAATACGTCTGTCGGGGAATTTCTTTTTAATTCAGTTTATAATTTAAATGCGTGTCAGCTGAATCTTTTCCAAGAAAACTTTCATTATGATCAAAAGACGTTGAATGAAATTTTCTTTTCTTTCTTTATATTTATATATTTTTTCGTTATTTATTAAAAAAAGAAGGAAGAAAAAGAAAAGAAAAGAAAAGAAAAGAAATGATAGGAGCCGTTGATTAGCCCAGACAAAACGTAAAAATATATCAGAAAGGAAAAGAGAACGAGAGAAAAATCAGAAAGAAACTATTTCTAATTTTTTTTCGACATTTCTTATTTTGTAGAGATTTATTTCAGATCTTTAATTCAATTAATAGCTATCTGCATTTATAACAAAAAGAAACGACTCCATTTGCATTTGGACTAATTTTGGATCGGCAGAAAATGGCAGGTAAGATTTCAAAAAAAGAATAATATTCGGATATTAATAAGATCAGGGAATAGTGAACGAGAAATGTAAAACTCTACGATATGTTAATCAAGAGTCCGAATCGAGTGGGAAGGATTAAGTGAGATTTTATTGTTATTATAAATCCCAAATGAATATAACTTGAAGACAAAGAGTAAGAAACATGGAAATTTAATGTTTTCAATTTTCTAATTTTAAAATTTGTCTTCCGAGAAAAAAAATTCAATTAAAATAAATTCCTAACTGACAAAAAAAACCAAAGTAACATATGAAAATGTTCAAAAGAACGGGTAGACAGGTTGTGATTAAGAAATGATATAGTGACGTATTCACATACGTAATTACACATTATTTAAGATTAAAGTGAGAAACGAGATAAGTACAGAGTTTCATGTGAAAATCTCGAATTATTTTAGTATTTGAATGAGAAAAATTGGGGTATGTTCTACTGAGAATAGCATTAACAAGACGAATATAAGATGAATTCTTGAATGACTCGGTCAAAGAAAGTGCGCCATTCAATTTTAGTCACGAGACAAGAAACCGACTGAACGGCTCGATTCGACTTATTTTATTTTTTGTTCTCTAGGCTTACAAAAAATTCTCGATTATTTTCTATGGAGTTTGTGAATTGGACAACACTATTAATCATGTATACGGAAACAAATACGTCAACTAATTATACAACTAACTGTACATATAATGTTTCATATTTCCTTCAATATGTCGGCACATTCGTGGTTGTCTGCGGTTTAATCGGCAACTTTCTTTCAATTCTTGTTTTTAGTCGTAAAGCTCTTCGAACACGTTCATGTTCAGTCTATTTTCTTGCGTTAAGCATGAGCGATGTTCATGTTTTGATTGGTTATACAATAGAAAATCTTCTTTATCATGGTTATGGAATTCAATTACTATCGAATTCATTTATGTGTAAATCAACTATATTTTTGATTTATGCATCGACTGATATATCGAATTATCTTCTATCATTAGCAGCTATTGATCGATGTGTTTTAATTTCGAATTCACCTTATCATTTTCGATTTTGTCGACAATCGACAGCGAAATTTCTCATTGGATTTGTTGTTATTCTATTTAGTTTAATCAATAGTCATTTTTTGTACGGTTTTCGTATTGATCAAACCGGTTCATGTTTACCCTCAACGAATCTCTACATTGCCTTTTATATTCATCATTATGATTCGTATATAGATATAATTAAAACTGTTCTCATACCATTTACAATTATCTTTTTTTGTAATACATTTATCATAATTAAATATACACGTCAACGAAACTCATTTAATATGAACTCAAAAAATGGATTGACTCGACGTAAAAGTCGTCGACGAAAAGAAAAAGATCGTCAATTAACATGGTTTCTATTATCAACATCGATTCTATTCATTCTTCTATCATTACCATCAGAGATCAATGATTTTATTCGTACACGTTTAAGTAACACATTTCAAATCAATTATACATGCGAACTATGGGCGTTGACAACGTTACTTATTCTTATTCAACAAACAAATCATGCATCACATTTCTATGTCTATACATTAACAGGACCAATATTTCGAAAAGAATTTCAAAAATTAATATGTTTCTGGTCGGAATCGATGCAAAAGAAAGATTCATTACAAAATTCGAGACGACCATCGTGTATCAATAATTTTACTCAACATTATGACATTGATGATCGACGATTTAGTATAGCTATACCAACAAAAATCGGTGTCAATCCTCGTACGAGTTTTAAACTTGATGTCTAAATTCCTGTTTTAGTTTTTTTTTACTTGTTGTTTTCATCTATTCTTTACTCATCGAATTATTCAAATCTTGCTCATAAATAAATATATACATCAATCAAACAGAACAATCTGCCGATTAATATAAGAAAATAATGAATAAAACATAGAATACATGCCTCCAGCATCTGTCATTGTTCTCCTACGTCTGCATTGGTGCGTAGGAGAATAAAATGCTTTTATATTTTCTTTTTAAAGTGAAATATTTTTTTTCTTTTCATTATCACCGATGATAATTTATAGAAAACTAAAAAAATTGTAGGGCATGATTTTCTTGTTAGTAAAGAGAAAAGAAAAGGAAAACGTACATATTCAATCGGAATTGTCATAAAATATCATCGATCGAACTTAAGTTAGACTTATACGTATTACAGCAGTATTTGCCAGTACGATATTATAATAATAAGCAACACAATTTAACCTTGATTGCAAATAATCATGTCTTAGTCATAGCAGCTCATCAACAAGGAAAAAAAATGCATTTAAGGTGATAGATAAAACAAATAGCTAGATTCGATTGAATAATCTTTTCATGAGTAAAAAAGTCCTTGATAGACTGATATATCACGCGTATTTAAACGTGACATATTATGCTGAATGCAAATGTCACAAGAAATATCGATACAAGTAACGCAATATTAAAATTCTTAGTTGAAATAATCATGTTTATTTTTAAATATTCAACAAAAAAAGTTTCATGTGCCATCAGGGAATTCCTCAAAGGTAATGTCCGAATTTGTAAGTGTTGAAACGGAACTTGTGGTAGCATCCACTGCTGCAATTCCAACATTGCTTTGAACGGTACTTGCGGTAGCATTCATTGCTATAATTCCAACATTGCTTTGAACGGCTACTTTATCAGCACAATGTAATCCAACTCCCAGTCCAACTCCTAAACTAATTCCAAGTGCCACTGTGATACCCAGAAAACCTGCACAAATGCAAGCTGCGCACGACGGAGCACCAATTTGTCCGGCTAAATTGGGCAGCCAATCGATTCCTAAGCATTGTAAAACTGCTTCTATTAAAGATTTTATTGAATCAAAACATGTTTTAATAATTTTCCATATTTCTGCAAATATCTGTCGAATTTGTCCGTCTTTTCCTTGGACTTGTGTTCTTCTTGATGGAGCATGATAATTCATTTTATCAACGTGCAATAACCAATTTAACGGCCTAACCAATGACTATCAAACACTTATATTACGCGCTATTCAAAATATTATGGATTTATCCAAGATAGGCAAATACGATTTTAGACTGCGCTATATATTTTCATAAGAGACAGACGCCTTTAGTTTTTGTCTCTCCTTGTTTTTCTCTTCGATCGATTTGATTGACATTTGGTTTACGGTTTTATTTGCTTAAACAAAAGCGTTGAATAGCTCTATCAAATTTTTATAAATACATGTCAGTTTATCTTGAGTCAACGAATCATGACGAGTTTGATAGATATACGAACGACGTACCAATGAAAGAATATCATCGAATTTTAAATGAATAGTCTCAGCTAAATAAATAAAAAGTATATTTTTATCAAATCAATCGTTCTTCTTTTTTTGTTTCATACGAAAAATAAATTTTTGTTGATCATCGATTTTTACTGTTGTAAACGCAGTCAATTGATTATCGATATGATATTTTAATATGTAAATCATTGCTTCAATGTATGAACCGAATAATCTTGCAAAGAATTTGAATTCTTCAATATTTTCTCCATAATTAATCTAACAAAAACTTTCATCGAAATCAAAATAACTAAATTTCAATTTACTCGATACGAGAGTTTGTTTGTTTCTGAGATTTTAGTTGCAAAATTATCGACAACAATTTCATCGCTACTTTCATCATCATCATCATGAAGAAATGCATCGTCTATTTCGTCATTACCATCATCATCACTCCATTCATGATCAGAACGAATTACATCACGAAAAGCAAGTGATTTTTGTGGAATATAATCCTTTGAAAGAAAGATACGTACGAGTTACTTTCGTCTTTTTAAAGGTTTAGATACGTACGGTAATTATGTAGTTTCTTCGTTGACAATGTGAGATTAGTTGAGAGAGATTTTCACATGGACGAAAATAAAGATGATCTTTCGACTGAAATATAAACCAGAAATAGTTCATTTGATCGAGCAATTCATTTTCAGATAATTGAAAAAAGTTTTCATTGATGTCAATCTTCGAAAGAATTGCTAAGGCTAAAGAAAAACATTAATTATAAACATCTAGGTCAATTCACTTGACTGAATCAACCTGATATAATATCAAGAAAGTATTCATGTCGAATAATTGCGATTAAATTAATTTTTTCCGTGATTATTCGATATTTTGATAGATAATTTTCAATATCTTTCGATACAATTTCATTCCATTTATGATTATCTGTTTTAATAAATGAACATGTTTGCACAAGATACGTAAGTCGTTCGAAAATATTCAATGACTAAAATGAATCATATTTTTGATATTCTATTTTTATTTAAACTTAACTAACCGAAGATACTTGCGTCAATTCGATCGCTGCAAGAATATTTTCGAAATTGATTCTCGTTGAAATTAATTGATTTGCATCTGAAGTATGATTATTCAGTATTTAAATTCAACTTTTCAAAAACAAACCATAGCCAAAATGTAAAAATATCGAATTGATAATCTCATGTCCGATGTTTGATTCTTTATTTGGATATTTCTCAATGAAAGACTCGATTAATTCCTACCCCAATAAACAAAAAAAACAGTTCAATAAATATTTTGTAGAGTAAAATTAAATTTACTTTAAGTAAAAACGGTTGACTAAACGATAGATTTGATCTATACAAACATGTCGGGATGATTAACTGATCAGGTACGGATAAATCTAAATCAATGAAATGTTTGTATTTCCAAGCAATCTGATACAGTCAAGTTAAACAAACCAAATCGAATTAAATCACATAGAAATGAAACGAGATTGTAATCGGAATTTTTCGGATGAAATATCGATGAAGAATCAAATAGAAAGATCAACGGTCCATTTTGTTGACATGTTTTTAAGCATCGATAGATGAACTATTGAGATCAAATGTTAAACGAATGAGATAGATTTTATTTACAGAAAATAATTCAGGTTGATTGAAATTCAATTGAGAAAAATCAATAAAACCCAAGGATTTCATCATAAAACTTTCGAATATTGAATTTGTTTGAAATGATGAATTCGAAAAGATTTTTGTTGTTAACGGCCAATTAAATCGAGTAATTAAATGTCGAAATATCCAAAATAATTGCGAACAAGTCGTATCTTCATTTACAAAACCAATGAAAATCAGTGACACATTTGTCTAGACAGTGAGGAGAAAAACGCAGATGTTCAATGAGAATAATCTTCAAGAATAAGAACTACTTGAAATAGAGCACGAAATGTTTTCATCGGTTGAATATGAACATTAATTGATGAAGAATATCGATAGGCTTTTCGATAGGTATAATACATTTGAAATCTAGTTATCAAATTCGAAAGAATTGGTATCGTGAACTGTTCTTTCCATAGAATATTTTCATCGATATAGGAAAGATTTGTTAAAGAATATCGTTCTAGAAATCTTCATTACATTCGAATGTTCATTATTTATTTCCTACCATTGAATTTTCGTTTGCTAAGAAAAGAAAATCTTCATACAATTCGATTTTGTTTTTCGTTTGACACACTTACAAATCTATTATTCGACCTCGCTTATCAATTAAATCGAACAAATTCTTATTCCAATAATATCTCAACGGTGTTACTGAACGTCTAAAAATTGATTCTGTTTTCTTTTTTCCTTCAAATCAATCATTCTACCCGGATAAACGAAAATCAAAAATATCCTTTTCGCCTGATATGTACGTATCAAACCATTTATACGTCATCTAAAATCGATATTTGCTTGTGTGTTTGAATTTCAATGAACGAATGTTTTCTTACGAAACTTGTCGGTGTACATATTTGACATGTACGAGAGAGATTTGTTAAACGTTGTGCATATTTTTGAAGATCTTGCTCGACAAGATCATTTTTATAGATATTTACCAAACGTGATATACGCTATTTAGAATGAAAATTCGTACTAAAAAGGTCAAAAATTAATGTCGTTTCAATCACTTCAGTCGAAATATTTGTTTCATCGACTTGAATCGCTTGAGATTCATTATATAATTGTCGCCAATTGATCATTTTCTTTTATATCTATTACTCTATGAAGTCTTCTTCTTCTTCTTCCATAAAACTTCCATAATTTACAATGACTCATCGTAGGCGGATGAACGAACCAATCATAGCGTGCGTTTATTAGTTTAGAGGCCATTATGATCGATCAGGCTTTTCGACAATCCACGTTTACGCATATTTTACCCAAAGCACTATTTTTCTTCCGATACTTCGAAGTTGACTTTTTCTATTGCATTACATCAGATAAATAAAAAACTATGATGAAGTGGCTGACGCAATGCTTAGTTATTTAGACTAGACATTTTCTTGTTTTCTTCTATATTTACAGATGGCAACGTCAACAGACGAAACAACAGAGAAACTTGCAGCTACGTCCATTCGTAAATATTCGTCGTTCGAATTGTTTTTTTTTGTCTTAGTTTTTGAATTTATGTAGAAGGACAAACTGTATACACATCGGAAAAAAATGGTTGTGATGAAACAGGTGACGGTTCAGAAGCAAAACCATTTAAAACACCGTTACAAGTATTGAGTTGAATTGAAATGAGAGAATTAAATGAATTGTTTTCAATATC
>ERZ781398.3436-NODE-3436-length-12321-cov-4.325860_pt1 | contig 12321 bp, 10 predicted proteins | sample MGYA00433077_ERZ781398 | MGnify/ENA primary metagenome ERZ781398 (study PRJEB29847, sample SAMN06458254) | wastewater metagenome | isolation source: Wastewater bioreactor | place: South Africa: Cape Town | study: EMG produced TPA metagenomics assembly of the... | reverse complement strand
GCTTTCGCCTTCGCTTGATCGTCCACGAGTTCGTACCACATGGCATTGAGAACGGCGAACGCCGCCGCGAGGGGGAAGCCGAGAAGCCAGGCAAAGTACCACATGTAAAATCTCCTTGAGGATCAGTAGGCGTGACCGCCCTTGTCGTTGACAGTCTCTTCGTCGACCTTGCCCCACAGCACGCGATAGACCCACGCGGTGTAGGCCAGGACCATCGGCAGGAAGATGATGGTGACGACCAGCATGATGAACAGCGTCAGATGGCTGGACGAAGCATCCCAGACCGTCAGACTGGAGCGTGGATCAAGCGATGACGGCAAGAGGAAGGGAAACATCGACAAGCCAACGGTCGAAATGATGCCGAAAATGGCAAGCTTGCTGAACAGCAGCACCGTGACTTCTCGCCGGCCGAGCATGGCAAGCAAGGCGGCTGCCGCGCCGAGGAAACCGAGAACCGGCGCGATCATCATCCACGGATGGGTGCCGTAGTTGGTAAGCCACGCCCCTGCGCTATGCTCGACCGTCTTCAGAAGCGGATTGGACGGGCCTTCGCCATCGATGGCGCTGGCGATATGATAGCCGTCTATGCCCATCCACAGGAACAGACCCCCAAGCGCAAAGAGCACGATCACGGCGAGAGCCGCCACGATGCCGAACCGGCGCGCGCGCGCGGCAACCACGCCATCCGTCTTAACCAGCAGCCAGGCCGCACCATGCATGACGAGCATGGCGACCGACAGCACGCCACAGAGGAGTGCGTACGGGTTCAAAAGCGCGAAGAAGGACCCTTCGTAGTAGATGCGCATATCGTCGTCGAAGCGGAAAGGTACGCCCTGCAGCACGTTACCGACAGCAACGCCGAAGATCAGCGACGGCACGAAACCGCCGATAAACAAGGCCCAATCCCAACCTGCCCTCCAACCAGCGCTATCCCGCTTGGAGCGGTATTTGAAGGCGACCGGCCGCAGGATGAGCGCGAACAGGATGGCAAACATCGCGAGGTAGAAGCCGGAGAAGGATACAGCATAGAGAGGCGGCCAGGCGGCAAAGATGGCGCCGCCTCCAAGGATCAGCCAGACCTGGTTACCTTCCCAGGTCGGACCGATCGAATTGATGGCGATACGCCGCTCCGTATCCGTCTTGGCGACGAAAGGAAGCAGCGTGCCGACGCCAAGGTCGAAACCATCGGTCACGGCAAAGCCGATCAGCAGCACACCGAGAAGCAGCCACCATATGATGCGCAAGGTCTCGTAGTCGATCAATTCATGCAGGATCATGGCAGGTCACTCCGCAGCCGGAACAAGGTTTTCGGAAATCAGCTTGGCCTCCGGCTTTTCATCCGGATCGGGACCTTTGCGGATCGCCTTGATCATCAGCGTCATCTCGATGACGATGAGGACGGTATAGAGCGCAGCAAAGCCGAGGATGGTCAAAAGCACGGTGCCGGCGCCGAGGTTGGAGACGGCCGCCGCCGTCGGCAGCACGCCTTCGATGATCCAGGGCTGCCGGCCGAATTCCGCGACGACCCAGCCAAGCTCGATCGCGACCCAGGGCAGAGGGATGGCGAATACCGCGACCCGCAATAGTAGCGGATAGCGATCGAGCTGCCGCCGCGCCGAGAGCCAGAAGAACACTGTCGTCAGCAGGATGAAGAACATGCCGAGACCGACCATGATGCGGAACGACCAGAACAGCGTTGGGACATGCGGAATGGTGTCGCGCGCCGCCTGTGCGATCTGCTCCTCGGTCGCCTGGCGCGGATCGTTGACATAGCGCTTGAGCAACAGCGCATAGCCGAGCTGATGGCCGATATCTTCGAAGGAGGAACGCGCCTCGGTGGTGGCGACATCCTGCGATGTCTCGCCTGACGTTGCCGGCTTTGCCGCGCGGATCTTCTGCAGCGCGTCATAAGCCTTGATGCCCTGGCGGATATTGTCCTTGGCCTCCGCTTCAAGCTTGTCGATGCCAGGGATTTCCGTCGTCAGCGACCGCGTCCCGATCAGCCCCATGGCCCAGGGTATATGTATGGCGTAGTGGGTTTCGCGCGCCTCCTGATCCGGAAAGCCGAAGGCGGTGAAAGCGGCCGGCGCCGGCTCGGTCTTCCACATGGCTTCGATCGCGGCGAGCTTCATCTTCTGATGCTCCGTCGTCAGATAGCCGCTTTCGTCGCCGAGTACGACCACCGACAGTGCCGAGGCAAGGCCGAAGGATGCGGCAACCGTCATCGAACGCTTGGCGAGCTCGACGCTACGCCCCTTCAGGAGATACCAGGCGGAGACGCCGAGCACGAAGACCGAGGCGCAGACATAGCCGGCGGAAACGGTGTGAACGAATTTCGCCTGCGCGACCGGATTGAAGACGACGTCGAAGAAGCTGACGATCTCCATGCGCATGGTCTGCGGGTTGAGCGCCGAGCCGGCCGGGTTCTGCATCCAGCCATTGGCAATCAAGATCCACAGCGCCGAGAAATTCGAGCCGAGCGCGACCGCCCAAGTAGCAACCAGATGGCCGACTTTCGACAGCTTGTCCCAGCCAAAGAAGAACAGGCCGACGAAGGTCGCTTCCAGAAAGAAGGCCATCAAGCCTTCGATCGCCAGCGGCGCTCCGAAAATATCGCCGACATAGTAGCTGTAGTAACTCCAGTTCATGCCGAACTGGAATTCCATCACGATGCCCGTGGCGACGCCGAGTACGAAATTGATGCCGAAGAGCGTTCCCCAGAACTTCGTCATCTGCCGCCAGATCTGGCGGCCGGTCATGACGTATGTCGTTTCCATGATGGCAAGCAGCACGGAAAGGCCGAGCGTCAGCGGCACGAACAAGAAGTGATACAGCGCCGTCATGGCGAACTGCAGGCGCGATAGCGCCACAATATCAAGTTCCATAGTCTTTCTCCCACCCCCTACGGTGTGTCTGACAGGAATGCGGCGCCATTCGACGCGCCGCGGGCATGTTGACTACCCCTCAATCCGGCCGCAGCCGATCGAGAAGCATTTCGAATTCCGGTGTGCCGCGCGCAGCCACGGCGGTGATGCGGCCATCGTCCAGTGCGACGATCCGATCGGCCAGGGCAGCCTCACGGCGAATATGAGTGGCGATGACGAGGCTGCGCCCATCGGCCACTGCGGCCAGCCGCGCAAGCACGGCGCCGGCTGTTGCGGCATCGAGACCTTCCGTCGGCTCATCAAGAAGCCAGAGCGGCGTATCGCGCAGCAAAAGCCTTGCGAGCGCTAGCCGGCGAAGCTGACCGCCGGACAGGCCGCTGCCGCCTTCGCCGAGCTGTGTTGAAAGGCCATGCGGAAGCGCTGCGATATCGTCGAGCAGACCGGCCGCTGCGAGCGCATCGAGCAACCGATTGTCATCGGCATGCGGCGCTGCCAGCTTCAGATTGCTCCGCACGGTGTCACGAAACAGCTCGCTGCGTTGAGTGAGCGTTGCATGCGGCTGGCTGGCCACCGTACCGCTCGTCGCAGTGATCTCACCCGCGAGCAAGGCGAGCAACGTCGACTTGCCAACGCCGCTTGATCCCACGATCGCGAGCCGCCCGCCGACCGGCAGCGAAAGAGAGAGATCCCTCAAGGCAGGACGAGATGCGCCTTCGTGTCCGGCGGCAACAGCATCAAGTTGGAAAGCGTAGCCAGCAATCGGTTCAATCCGCGGCCTTGAGGCTCCGGGCGGGCTCAATCGAGGTGCAATGCGCCTTGCGGCAAGAAGGGTTCGCCCGAGCTCCAGCGCTCCGCGACGCAGCGCCGCAAACGGCTCCGTGGCGGCAAAGGCGATGAGCAGCGCGAAGGCGGCGGCAGGCGCGCCGATCGTTCCCTGCCTGGCAAGCATGGCGACCACGAGCAGCGTTGCCGTCAACAAGAATGTCGACCCAAGCGAAAAGCCGGCCGCAACGCCACTGTCGATACGGTTCAAGGCGTTGTCGGCCGCGGCCAATCGCTGATCCGCCTCGACAATCGCCGTCCGCTGCGCCTGCAACTGCCCAGCCATCGCGAGATCCGACTGACCGGCCACAAGATCGATCGCGCGGGCGCGCAAGGCCTCCATCGCATGGGCGCGGCGGCGACCCGGCTTCAGGGCCAGACGCGCCGCGACGAGGGAAAGGCCCAGACAGAGCGCGACAAGCCAAACCCCTGCCAGGATGCCGAACAGCGGATCGATGAAACAGAGAGCGATCGTCACCGCGATAGCCGCAAGAACCGCGACAGCGGCCGGCACCAGCACGCGTAGATAAAGCGAATCGAGCGCGTCGACGTCATTCGTCAGCCGGAACAACAGCTTTGCCGGCCGGCGGATCATGGCCGCAGCCGCGGAAGGCTCCGCCCAGCCGCGAAACAACCTCTCGCGCAAGGCGGCAAGAACTCTAAGGGTCGCGTCATGCGTGACCAGCCGCTCGCCGTAACGGGCAGCGGTGCGGCCGATCGCGAGCAATCGTATGCCGGCCGACGGCATGAAGACGTCGAAAACCGCGGCAGTTGCGACCGTCAGACCGGCGAAGGCCGACGCGGTGATGAACCAGCCGGACAGGCCCAGCAATCCGCCGCCGGCAAGCATGGCCAGCCCGGACAAGCCGGCACCGAGCGCAAGGCTCGCGCCACGTTCGATCCAAAATAGCCTGACGAGTGGCAGCAGCGCGTTGAAGGAAGACCTCATGCTGCGACCTTCCGCTTCTGCTCGTCGAGCCGGACGATGCGGTTCATCCTTGCCGCAAGTACCGGATCATGCGTGGCGACGATCAGGATGTGGCCTGCGGCGAGCGCCAGCAGCGCATCCGTTACGGCGGCGGCCGTTTGCGCGTCGAGATGCGCCGTCGGTTCGTCCGCGAGGATGATATCGGCCCGCTCATCAACCATCATACGCGCCAGCGCCAGTCTCAGTGCCTCGCCGCCGGAAAGACCGAGCCCACCCTCGCCGACTGCGGCCACCCGTTCCGGCGTAAAGACCCGATCAAGAGCAACATCCGCGAGAGCTGACGCGACCGCTGGAGCGCCGATGCCCTCGCGCCCCAGGGCAATATTGCGCGTCACGCTGCCGGCAAAGATATGCGGCGATTGACCGATCCATGCCATGCGGCGGCGCAGTACGTCGGCAGTATCGTCGCGCAGCGGAATACCGCCGATCCGGATGATGCCGGCCTCGTGCCGCGCAAGGCCCGCAATCAGCGACAGAAGCGTGGTCTTGCCCGAACCGCTGGCGCCCCAGAGCGCCACGTGTTCTCCGGCCGCAATGGAAAGATCGAAGTGATCGATTGCGGCATCACGTTCCGGACCGTGACGGAAGACCAGGCCGTCGATCTCGACGGTGGCATCGCATGCCGGAGTAGGCGATTGCCCGTCGATGCCGCCGAGGATGGTCTGGCGCGATGAAGCCAGCTCTTTCAATGCGGAAAGTGCCGCCTCGCCGTTGGCGCGGTCGTGCCAAACGGCGGAGAGCTCACGCAGCGGCTCGAAGAAGGCAGGCGCGAGCAACAGAATGAAAAGGCCCTGTGTCAACGAGAGAGGGCCTCCCCAGGTTCCGATTTCGATCGATCCCAGGAGACTGAAGCCGACATAGACGGCCGTCGCGGCAACGCCGAGCGCGGCGAAGAATTCCAGAACCGCCGATGACAGAAACGCAATCCTCAAAACAGACATGGTGCGCAGCCGCAGCGAATCCGCATCGGCGCGCAAACGCTGAGCCGTAATATCGACGGCATCGAGCGCGCGAATGGTCGCGAGCCCCCGCAGGCGATCGAGCAGAAAGGCATTGATACCGCCGGTTTCGGCGAGCTGCTCCTCGCTAGCTGCTTTGGCGCGCCAACCGATCAGCGCCATGAAGATCGGTATGAGCGGCGCGCAAAGTACGAGGATCAATGCCGCCAACCAGGAAATCGGCAGGATGCAGACGACCATGACCAGCGGCACCAGGCTCGCTCTTATGCGGGTCGGACGGAACCGCGCGAGATAGGGAACGACCGCCTCGGCCTGCTCACCCAGCACGCTTGCCGCCAAACCGGACGCCGGCCTGCTGCTATCGAGAGGTGAGCGCACGGCGAGAGCAGCTGCTGCTGCGGTACGGCGCTTACTTAGCTCACGGCGCGCGGCCCGAAATGCCAGCCGCCCACCCGCCGCGTCCAGGCCGGCACGCAGGACGCCGATAGCAGCGACGATGGCTGCCGGAGCGGCGACATCGCCCACGCCTCCACCCCGGCTGATTGCTCCGACGCCGATGGCAAGCATCGCCGCCTGACCGATCCATCCAAGAGAGGACAGACTAAGCAGCGTCGATGCGAGGCCAAGTCCGCGACATCGTCCGGCTGTTGATTCAACCTCAGCGGCGTCGACTAACAAACTCTCCGACGAAGGCGGGAGGTGGGCCTCGCGTCTTTCCAACATTCCATCGGTGGCGGAGGAGGCTGTCACGTGAGCCCGTCCTTTCCCAGTCAGTGTCATCAAGGAGGGTCCGCCGACCAGCAAAGACCGAATAGGCCGCATCGCGGACCATCAATCTTTCGTCGAACCCAGAACGCACTTGCCGCAATCGACGATATCGGAGCCCCAATATGACTGGCTTTCTGCCTCTTGTCAGCGACAAGAATATCAGAGCCCGTCTCGCCAAGGGGTTGATCCCACGGCAAGTTGTTCGCGACATGGTTCTAAGGCAGTTTGTGCACTGCGCAAAAGCGTGCAGGATGTCGCAGGGCGCTTCCATAATGATGGCAGATTGACGCAGAAGCCCATGATATCCTTATATTGTTGCGACGACAGCCAAGCATGGTACAGCTGCTAAGTTGTTTGCACTGCAGCAAATTCTGCCGATTCTCGCATTCGTCCGGAGCGCAATCATTCGACATATCGCGCCGCCCGGTCGCCGACGAAAACCGCGACCATTTGACCTCCATTGAGGTAAATTCCACATCATGCGACCGAATCACCTGGTTGCGATCGCGGTGGCCAACTTGAAGCGAAGGAGCATCAGCCGCTGGCGCGCAGATGTGCATGGCCTTCATCTTGCTCGCATCCAGACTTGACGGATGCGGCCATTACCGATGTGTTGGACATACGTTTGCTTGTCTGGGCAAGCTTGACTGGATTGATTGCAGGCCAGATCGAAGAACTGGGTCACGCCGAGGCGCTTGTGGCACAACGTGATGTATGACAGAATCATCTGCGCGATAGGCTTGGGCTCACGCGAGCGCGCCGAACGCCTGTTGCGCACGTCTCGCGCCCTCTTGTCCACAGGCGGCGAACTGACGGTCGCTCACATCGTCGAACGCTTTCCGCCCGGACGCGAAAATCCGGACGATTGGGCGGTTTCCGTTATCGGCGAGGCCGAAGAGAAACTCGACGCGCTGTGCAGGCGTCTTGGTATTACAGCTTCTATAGATGTGCGTATGGGCACGGCATCAAGGACGTTGCTAACCGTCGCCAATGAGCGGAATGCCGACCTCATTGTTCTTGCGACGCATACGTCCGATATTCTCGATCGCATATTCGGCTCGACGGTCGAATATGTCATCCGCCATGCAGAATGCTCCGTGCTCGTCGAACGCGCCGACAAAACGCTCCGCAACGGGACGACGAAAACGGACAGTACGAAGAAGAAGCCTTAGTGCTCCGTCATGTCGGCATATCCCGCGGGAATTTGTCGAAATATAGCGTCACCTCGGTTTGCGCTGCCGCGCAGCGGTGCTACACACCCGCTCAGACCTTAAGTCCAAGACGAGCCGAATGACAGAATCCGCCATCACCTGGAGCATCGCTGGCCTGACCGCCCTCGGTGTCGTCACGCGTCCATTCCGCTGGCCCGAAGCAATATGGGCGGTTCTTGGCGCAGCACTGCTGCTGGCCTTTCGCCTTATCGGCCCGGCGGACGTGTGGACGGGCGTCTTCAAAGGATTCGATGTCTATCTGTTCCTGATCGGCATGATGCTGCTGTCGGAGCTTGCCCGGCGCGAAGGGCTTTTCGACTGGGTGGCAGCGATCGCGACCTCGCATGCCAAGGGCTCCCCTCGTCGGCTTTTTCTGCTCGTCTATGTCGTCGGCGTGGTCGTAACGGTATTTCTGTCGAACGACGCAACGGCCGTGGTGCTCACGCCAGCCGTCTACGCAGCGTGCCGGGCGGCGCGGGTAAAGGACCCCATGCCCTACCTGCTGGTCTGCGCCTTTATCGCCAACGCCGCCAGCTTCGTGTTGCCGATCTCGAATCCGGCCAATCTCGTCATCTTCGCCGGCGGTGAGATGCCGCCCCTGTCGCGCTGGATGCAGACTTTCCTGCTGCCGTCGATCGTTTCCATCGTCGTCACCTTCGCCAGCCTCTATTGGACGCAGCGACGCGCGCTGGCTGACGATACGATTGCCCGTGATGTCGAACAGCCTCACCTCTCGTACAGCGCCCGCCTGGCTGGCTGGGGACTCGTCGTGACGGCCCTCATCCTGATCGGGGCATCCGCCATGAATCTCGATCTCGGTATACCGACATTCGCCGCCGGCCTCATCACCACCATCATCGTTCTCACACTCACGCGGCAAAATCCGCTGGAAACGATGCGTGGCATAAGCTGGAGTGTAATACCCCTGGTTGCGGGTCTCTTCGTGATTGTCGAAGCGGTCAACCATACCGGTCTTACCACTCTCCTCTCCGACAGACTCGCGCTGCTGGCGGCGCAATCCCAGGCTCAGGCGGTCGGCGCTGCCGGGCTTTCCGTCGCAATCGTCTCAAACCTCGTCAACAATCTGCCGGCCGGACTTTTTGCCGGCAGCGCGGTGCAGGCGGCCCATGTCTCTGATTCCAGTGCAGGCGCGCTGCTGATCGGCGTCGATCTCGGCCCCAATCTCTCTGTCACCGGTTCGCTCGCCACCATCCTCTGGCTCGCCGCTCTGCGCCGCGAGGGACTCCATATGGGAGCGCTCGCTTTCCTGAGGATCGGCGCTCTCGTGATGTTCCCGGCCCTGATCCTCTCGCTTGCGACCCTCGCACTGGTCTGACGGCAAACAACATCGGGTTTATAGACGACCGGTCGATTATTTGTTACGCACCGCTCATGGTGACAAAGAAGAAATCAGAGCTGACTCGGAGCCATATTCTCGCAATCGGGCGGGAATTGGTGTTGCGCAAGGGTTTCGGAGGCGTCGGCCTGAAGGAACTGCTCGAACAGAGCGCTGTTCCGAAAGGCTCTTTCTACTATTATTTCGCTTCCAAGGAAGCCTTTGGCTGCGCCCTTTTGAAGCAATATTGCTCCGACTATGCGGAACGGCTCGACGCGCTCTTCGGCTGGAATGGCAACGGCCGCCAGCGGCTGATGCACTATTGGGACGCCTGGCTTTCCGACGGCGGCACGGCCAGCCTCGCCGAACGGTGTCTTGTCGTGAAGCTCGCAGCGCAAATCTCCGATCTTTCGGACAATATGCGGGTGATCCTGCTCGGCGGCGTCGAGGATCTCATTCGTCGGCTGACCAAGACAATCACCGAGGGACGCGAGGACGGTTCCATTTCACCGTCCTGCATCCCGGAAAAGACGGCTCGTTCGCTCTACAGCCTGTGGCTCGGAGCGGCGATCCTGGCCAAGCTTGGAAAGACAAGACACCGCTCGACCAGGCCATGCTTGCCACCGAACAAGCCCTTTCGGCACCCGGCAGCCTTTGATCCAAAGCAGGACCAGCATGTCAACACGCAAGGAAAATAAAATGCGCAGTGCCATTCACGATGTCTTCGGCGATCCGGCTGCGGTCCTTTATCTGGCCGATATGCCACTGCCAGAGCCTGCCGCAGGTGACGTGCGCATTCGCACCATTCTCTCCCCGATCCATAATCACGACCTTTGGACCGTGCGTGGCGCCTATGGCTACAAGCCGATCTTACCGGCTATCGGCGGCAGCGAGGCGGTCGGCTTCGTGGATGCCGTGGGACCTGATGTCGACAAGTCGCTCATCGGCAAGCGTGTCGTTGCAGCCGGCGTCCACGGTACTTGGGCCGAGCAGTTCACGGCACCGGCGGCCAGCCTCGTCCCCGTGCCCGACGTAATTTCCGACGAAGCCGCGGCGCAGCTCATCGCCATGCCGTTCAGTGCCATTTCTCTACTGGAATCCCTCAACGTCGAGCGCGGCGACTGGATCATCCAGAATGCAGCGAATGGCGCGGTCGGAAAGACGCTGGCCATGCTGGCGCATAGCCGTGGCATACATATGATCAACCTCGTTCGCCGCGATGGCGGCATCGACGAGCTGTCCGCATTCGGCATCGGCAATGCCGTCTCGACGGCTTCCGCCGATTGGAAGCTGAAGGTGCGCGCCATGGTCGGCGATGCGCCGATCCGTGCCGCGGTGGACTCGGTCGGAGGCGTTGCGAGCAACGATCTGGCCGATCTTCTGGGCGAAAGCGGTCTGCTGGTCTCCTTCGGCACAGCGGCCGGCAAACCGATGCAGATCGCCTCAAGGGCTGTCATCTTCAAGCAACTGACGATCAAGGGCTTCTGGGGCACCAAGGTCAGCGCCGCCATGCCGGCCGAAGAGCGGCGCCGATTGATCACCGAGCTGATCACGCGCGTCGCTTCCGGCGAGGTCAAGCTGCCGGTGGAAGCAGCCTATGACATCACGGAGATTGCGGAAGCCGTAAAATCCTCGCTGGCGCCCGGCAAGGCCGGCAAGGTTCTGCTGAAACTGTAGGCCTGTCGCGATAGATCCGTCTGCCGATGCGCGTTCCGCTCAACAGGCAAGCCGATGGCTGCAACGCGCGATCGGCTTGCCCCGACATGGCGGCCTCACTCTGACGCTTTACCACTGATTCATTCTCCGAACCGTTCTTTAGATCCTGCTCAGACTTTTGCGCTATCTAACGGAAATTCTTTGTATCAGTCGGAGAGTCACCGGTGAGCGCCGTGACATTGGAAGAAGTCGATCAACAGATCCGCAAGGGATTTCGGCTCCTTCGTTTCAAACCCAAGATTGAATCGCTCTTTCTCCAGGATTACACGGCCAACCGGGTCAGGCTTGCCCCTATTTGGGCTGTTGTCGGCACCCTGATCTACGACCTCGTCTATTTTGGCGACCGCACCATGATGGCGAACGTCTTCTCGCAGCTCGTCATGGTCCGCTTCGGGATCTTTACCCCCTTTGCGCTGTTCAGCGTCCTGGCGCTCAGGCGGTGGCCGAGCGCGCTGAACTACGATCTTCTCGCCATCAGCGTGGCGGTCCTTGGCGTTTCACTGCCCATGTCGATCGCCATGCACAGCGGCAGCCCGTATCTCTTTGTCTATCAGAACGGCAATGTCGCGGCCTTTCTCTTCTTCGTCATCGCGCTCCGACCGAGGTTCGTCACGATCTTGATCGGCCTTGCGCTGATGTGCGCGGTGCAATTCACGACAACGAAACTCAGCGGCGCCTTCGACGACGTGGTCTATACGGGCATCATTACCTTCTACGTAACGCTGACGATTTTCCTGATACTCAGCGCCTATTTTACCGAGCACAAGGATCGGCTGAATTTTCTCAACCAGCTTCGCGGCAGCCTGCTGCATGTGCAGCTCGAACAGAAATCGGAGCGAGACGAACTAACCGGCCTCTTCAACCGCCATTCCCTGGAGCGCGTGCGCTCGTCGATCTGGCAGGAGAACAGCGGCGTCGCCTCGGTCGCGGCCATCATGCTCGATATCGACCGCTTCAAACTGTTCAACGACGTCCACGGCCACATGGAGGGCGACGATTGCATCCGCGCCGTCTGCCAATGCATCTCGCGGGAGATAGCCGGCAGCGGCACAGCATTCCGCTTCGGCGGCGAAGAGGTGCTGATCCTGCTGCCAAATACAGATGACCGGGCGGCTTTTGCGATCGCAGAGAAAACACGTGTCGCTATCGAAAATCTCGGCATCCGCCATCGCGGCCTGGAGGAAGGGCAGGTAATCACCGCGAGCCTCGGCATTGCCTGCGGCCAGGTCTCCCAGCGACCCTTGGAGGACCTCCTCAGAACGGCGGATGCGGCGCTCTATGAGGCCAAGCGGCATGGCCGAAACATCGTTTTCCCTTCGCAGCGCCAATCGGCGGAACTCTAGCGACGAGCGGGAAGCGGCACGATAGGGGTCAGTTTCAATGATCTCCTGCTCTCGCAGCCAATCTCGAAAAATCTGAAAATCGCTCTTGTCCCTCTAGTTACTAGAGGATGTAGCAATGGTTCCAAGAGAAAATTTGGAACCGAAACATGACGTCGACAACACAACAGAGCCGCTATCGCGTGGAAGGCATGGACTGCGCTTCCTGCGCCGCGAAAATCGACACAGCCGTTCGTCGGCTGCAGGGCGTCGAAGATGTTTCCGTATCGGTCACAGCAGGCACGATGACGGTCAAG
>ERZ781398.3432-NODE-3432-length-12325-cov-3.843113_pt1 | contig 12325 bp, 11 predicted proteins | sample MGYA00433077_ERZ781398 | MGnify/ENA primary metagenome ERZ781398 (study PRJEB29847, sample SAMN06458254) | wastewater metagenome | isolation source: Wastewater bioreactor | place: South Africa: Cape Town | study: EMG produced TPA metagenomics assembly of the... | reverse complement strand
GAGCTGAATTAGTAAATGGTGTCCATTGCCATGGACGAACTTTCATTCCAGAATGTTTGATCCAACGAGCATAGGAATTACCACCGGTTTTTGTATCAGTTGGAACGATTGGAACACTTTCACTGAATGATGTAGAGTGAGAGAAATTGATTAATTATATTTCGAGATAATAAAAAAGATTACCGATCATCTTGAGCGATTAAACTCCAGACTTCACGTTTCATTCCTTCTGGTCGACGAATAGCCTTCTTTGGGCCTTTTTTCTGTTAAAATTGAAGCGAAAATTTATGACAGATTTTATCCACTTTTGTCTTACTTTTTCTCGTATAATCTCATCTTTATTCGTCGATGTTCGATTTGTTGGTGTTAATGTGTCTGAGAGAATATCTAATACGTCCGTATTTGCCATAAAAAAATTTCTATCTGAAATAAGTCTGCTTTTAAACTCAATAGATTTACGAAAAGAGAAAGACAAAAAAAACACAAAATGTACAACAAACAATTCAGAGCTACGCTTTAAATCCAAAATAGACATGTTAATCTTCGTCGCTAACTTCTAAATTTTCAGGATCCTGTTCCTGTTCTTCTTGCTCTTCTTCTTCTTCTTCTTCTTCTTCTTCTTCTTCTTCTTCTCCTTCCTCTTCTTGTTGAGCTGGCGATCTAAATTCCAAAGAAAACAATAAAAATTCGAAAATCTTTTCCACTGATTACCCTTCTTGTTCTTGTTCTTCATCGTCCTCTTCCTCTTCTTGTGATTCAGCAGGTGCAATAACAGGTTTCGATGGTTCATCATCCGAATCGTCTTCGCTTGTTGAAATCGTTGCTTTCGATTTGTATTTGCCAGTTGGTTCCGATTGACGGCCTTTCGATCGGCTTGTCTACAAAACTTTCAATAGAAAATCACTCTGGAATTTGAAAACTGTTACCGATTTTTTCGACGATGATGATTTTCGTTTTGGTTTTTCCTCGTTTTCACTTTCTTCTTCTTCATCGCTCGATTGTTCATCATTATCACGCGAGCCTTCGTCGTCGTTTGTCGTCGCTCGACTCGAACGTTTTCTATGCGATGATTTTCTCTTTCGTTTCGGCGCATCTTCATTATTATCGTTTTCACTATCACTTCGAGCGATTGTTTTACGTTTTCTAATCAATTCAAAGAAAAGAATATTTTCAATCGAAATTTCAAGTTGAAAATTCTCGTACTTCGATGATTTTCGTTCGCCGTTTTCTGACGAACGTTTGCTTCGTTTTCTTCGTGATTTTTCGGTATTCGTAAGAAGATCCGTCGTATCATTGATAAAACCTTCTTCTTCTTCGTGTTTAACACGTTTTTTCGTTCCGCCAGTCGATCGTTGACTTTTCTCTGTCGATTGAATTTCGGCAGCTGTTAGCAAATTCTTCGTTCGTTCGACGAATTCTTGACGTTTTTCACGTTCCATTCGTCGTCGTTCGTCTTCCAAACGTCGTTGTGCTTCCGCTTCTTGAATTTGTTTTTCTCGTAGTTTTCTTCGTTCTTCATCTTGTTTCTGACGTATAAGTTGTTCTTCTTCGTCTTTCTTTCTCGCACGAATCTCGTGATAAGTCGATTGAGACAATAGATCAGCACATTGCTGTGCTTCTTGAAGAGCTTGATTCGAATCCAAACGATGCGGATCACCGTGTTCGCCAAGCCACGAGAAACTCTTCTGTGCAATTCGTAGCTGATCAATGGCTTGAAGAACCGATGATAATGTCGAATTTTCATCTTTGAGAATTTCTTGAGCTAATTTCTGTTGAACAAGAGCGATGTTATACATCAATGTCAGATCATGTGGAGCAACACGTCGAGCATTTAAAAGTGCATTGTGTGCTTCACGTAAACGATTGCCTTTGACAAGTGCACGTGCCAAATAAGTTAAAACTTCGACGTTATTATATTTGTAGAATTTCTTCAAGCAATTTTCGTACATTTGTACGGCTGGAATGTATTGTTTTTGTTCGACATAGATGTGCGCAATGTTAAGCCAAACATCGGCCATATCAGCTGTTGCTTCACGAACTTGAGCAAAGATATCTCGAGCTTCGTTTAAATAACCTTTATGAGCAAGAACACAGCCGACACCATTGGCCGCCCAAATATTTCGATTATCATTCTTAAGAACAACTTTGTAGACTTGAAGTGCACGATCTTGATGCCGTTTTTCTCGTTCTTTATCTCGTGTTGGCATGTATAAAGTTTGCAACCAAATATTTCCTAATGAAATCAGCGCATACGAATCATTGGCAGTTTGAGGATTGTGAAGGATTCGTTCGAATTTCTTCTGTCCCGGTCGCCATTCTTGTTTGGCAGCATGAAGATTTCCAATCATTGTCCAAGCATCCGGAGAATTGTGATTGATTTCAAGTGCATCTTTGAACCAATCGGATGCACTGTAGATTTGACCACGATCACGAGCCATACAGCCCAATCGAAGGACACAATCGACGTATTTTGGATGTTCACGAAGAATTTCTTTGTACAAACTTTCAGCTTTATCAAATTCGAATGACGCTTCGCAAACTCGTGCGAGATTGTATCTCATGGTGACAAGAATCGAATTGGCATAGGCCGGTTCGACTTCTCGAGCTTGTTCGGCGTAGGAGATGCCTTTTTCGAAGCATTTTCGACTTTCATCATAATTATTCAAACGGTAATGTAACGAGCCCATGTTGTTCAGCATTTCAATGGGCGTATCTTTGCCATGTAGCTCACGAATTAATTTTGCCGCTGTCATATAAGCATCCAATGAACTTTGCAGTTCGATGCCTTCGAGAATTTCGGCATATTGAATCCATGAATCGATGTCATGTGAATCATGTTGAGTGACTTTCTTCAAAAATTCTCGAGCTTTATCACGTTTATCGGAGTCCGACGATTCAGCATAGATACTTGCTAAGATTTTCATGGATTCATGATCATTCGGATGGATTTTAAGGATTTTTTCAAAACAATCACTTGCATTGGTCGTATCTTCACGTTGCAAATACATTTGCCCGAGACCAAACAACGGTAGAACGAATTTCTCCGGCGCTAAATGTGTCGCCTGATAATAATACCGAAATGCTTCTTCATAATCTCGTTCGGCGTGATAAGCTCGAGCTAAATGATAGCAACTTTCGGCTCGCATCGCCTCGTTTTCCGTGTAATTCAACGCGTGCATGGCCAATTGTCGAACACGTTGATAATCTTTTTTGAAAAAGAAATGATTGGCTAAATGATTCAACACCATCGGATTCTGTGGATCGTGTTGATAGGCTCGCGAGAGTTTCATCACACCATTTCGAATCGAATCCGGTGTGTTCATATTCAACTCGAGAATGGCCAAACCAACGAGTGCACCGACGCATTTAGCGTCGATTTGAATCGCTCGATTGAAGGATAATTTAGCTTTTTCGAGTTTGTTCAATTTAGCAAATGTATTGGCGAGACCAACTCGAATGCCTGAGGAATTCGTTGGCGTGTATCTCAACGCTCGTTTGTAGAGATTCAATGCTTGACGATAATCTTTCTTGTTAAACGCAATACAAGCTCGGCCGAGCAGCGCAGGAATATTGTTTTGCATTTGATTGAGAACGAAATTGAATTGTTGTTCGGCTTGATCCATTTTATCTCCTTCGAGCAAACAAATATACGCTCGACCCAGTAAATGGTTAAGATCGTACATGAGAATTTTATCAGCATGTGTGTAAAGTAGCGTTGCTTGAGTGAAATATTCACGTTTTTTCTCTTTTGCCTTCTCACGATGACCACGTTTGACATAATAAGCAGCGAGAGTATCTAAACAACGCATTTGATCATTTTCTTGTGAACGATGGCCTGTCGTTGTTTGTTGTTGACGTTGATTGTTAATTTCACTGCAAGCTGTTTTGAGAATTTCAACGAAATCTTTCTCCTTTTCTTGACGATAGTATTCCAACTTTAAAACAAAACAAAGTTAACTCAACTTTTCATTCGAAAAAACAACAACAACGTACAGCAAGCGTAACCCAGATATGCAAGGGACAATTTTCTTGTTGAAGAATAGCGAGAACTTCTTGACCATCGGGCAATTGATCCAAACTAACTTCAATAACCTAGAGATAAGAGAATAGATTTTGTGTAGAGAAATCGAATGATCGTCGTACTTCATCACCGGAATGAAGAGGAATTTCAATTGAACGATGGCTTGCTTCAACCATATTCGACACTTTTTCTTCAAAAAATGAATCTTTTCTTTCTTATTGAGTAACTCGACTGTCGATTGGCTACGAATGTTTTCTCCTATCCGAAACATGCACAGATGTCAGTTATAGTCTATTGATTTTATTTAAAAATAGAAAAAAAGAAAGAGTTTCTTTAGTCAATGACAAGTACACGATGTTTGATGATAGTTTCCACATTGACGACAATAAATTAGACAATAACTGATTTGTTCATAATCATGATGAATATCATCGCAAGTTTCAAAAGAACTTTCGCTCAGTAGAGGAGTTGCTTTCTGAAATAAAATGATAAAAAGATTTTTTTGTGAAAATGAGAAAAAAAATGTTGAATTTACTATCCAATTTCGATGATGATGGTTGAAATTAACCGATAGTAGATCTTGTCGGTTCGATTTTCGTTTGATCAATCGATTTCTAACTATGGCGCCGATTGCAATTGAAATGATAATACAAAGCGAAAATAAGATTGCAAAATGAAACGATGTTGATGATGATGCTGATGAAATGATTTGTTTATGTTCGATACGAGCTGTACAATGTAGATGAACGGATAGAAGATTTGGTGGCGGTTCAAGAGAGAATATCGGAGGTGGCGGAGGTAATTGAGAACAACGTTGACATCGATAAATCGCCATTATTTGTAATGAATTCTATTTGTCATCGATTTACTATAAAAACATAATGAATTCTTTGCTCGCTTCTTTCTTTCTCTTATTTGCAGACACAACTGTTGGCTATTGAAATTTCATTTACTCAACATATTCGATCTATCGATTGCGGTCTATCACAACATATCACGTAATATCTTTTCTCTCGTTTTTAATAAAATATTCGACTTATGTCATCAGGAGAAAAAAAAAGAAGAATAGGACTCTTACCTTGATAAGAAGTAGTTGGAAATTTATGAGCATTTTTGACATTAATATGTATATGAATAGAATAGAAAAGGAATATGTTCAATCATTTCATGCCAGGGTCAATTTTTCTTCGATTGAGAGAGCGAAAGAGGAAGAGAAAAGAGCGAAGAAGTGGTCAATCTTGAAAAAAAAGAATGATTAATGAAGAAACAGTCGAGACATGGATAATCTTGTCAATGGAACAACGAAGATGACTTGTTTTTACTGATTACTAGACCATTTAGTGCGAAGATTGACATGCCGTTTAGATATATCTTCTGATGTTTTAATTATTCAAAATGAGCAAAAGAGAGAGAGAGTAATCAAATTAGTTCTGATAAAAGCTCAAACGAATAAAATCAAATCGTGTGCAGACACGGAATCAACTCAATCGAACGTTAATTGTCGCGTGTCGATGATTTTCCACGAGTAAACTTATGTTGACAAATTCAAGATCATCTTCGACGAAAATATTTCGTTTGCCCTCCTGGCGAGAAGTGTGATTAAGTGTTTTTCGTTAGATATTTTTTAACGAATGAAATGACGTATACGTTTTGTCTTACGCCAGATGTGCAACATACTCGAATGAAGGAAACGGATCGATGAATTCGATTGTTGAAAGAGCACATGTGTGCGTTTGTTTGTTTGTTTGTTTATAGCGAACTTTGACTTTTCCATATACAGATTGTCGCGAACGTTTGAAAATAGGCGATTCGATGCATCTTTATCTACTCTTTCGAACGCTGAAAACCACAGGCTTCTGTCTTAAGTATTTCAATTGAAATAGAAAATAATCTTTATTGTTCATAGAAACAAAAGGAACACACAAACAAAATGAAACGATTTTCATCGAACGAATTATACATTTGATTGATTTTAGACTTTTTGAGTGTGAAAATTATTATTTACTGTTCGAGATTGACTAATTTGTGAGTGAATATTATTCGGACTTTCATCATTATTATCATCATCGTCGTCATCATCGTCATCTTCTGCCCAAAAATCGTTGATTTTCGATTGTTGAGAATTGATTTGACTCGAATTCGAAGGTATTTGCAGACGAGACGATGGTTTTTCGGGTTCAATTAGACTTTTATTAACAATATTTGCAAGATCATTCGCGTTGGCAGTTAGCTTTTCGGTTGTTGCACGAAATTGTGCATTGATAACTTTAATTTGTCTGTCGGTTAATTGATTTTGACTCGAATTTAACGTTGACGACGGTGAAAGGACGTGTTTTTTCGTTTGAAGATATTCAGCTAACGAAAGAACTTTCCGTTTTTTCTGATCATCAGTTGTTTGAGATTCGTTCTCTTCTCGTTTTATTTCCGTTGATTGACTAACATCGGTTGTTAATTGTGGTGAAATACTTTCAATAGGTTTCGATCGAGATATGAGTAACTTTTTATGATGCCATTTTTGTAATAAATGTCGAGCGGTTGAACTGTAACTTGCTGTTTTATTTGACGCAAGTTTTCGAACAAGTCTATCGAGTTTAGTTTCCTAGATGAGAGAGAAAATTTCGATCGACGAAATCATCGATGTGCATTCAATTACTTGAATTAATGAACAGGTTAGAGGAAGATTACGCAATCGACGGAGATATTCTTTCACCTAGACGAGAAATAAATGAGAATTGAAGAGAGGACGAAAGAGAGAGAAGGACAATCGATTGTACTTTGCGATTTTCTTTTAAATGTGTGTATTTTTTGAGTTTATTTCGAATAATTTCGATATTTGTTGGCATTGTTTCATTACTCATTGTTTCGATAAGGAAATCTTAAGTACAAATGTGTCAGTATGAGAAAAAAGCGAACGAAGAAGAAGAAGAAAATATCATCGAAGAGGATTTGTTTATCGAATAACAAATCAGAGAACAAACGTCGCATGATGTCGTTAGTTGCTTATTCCCCTTCTAATTAAATCAAATCAGATATGACGATTTCGAATGCATTGTAGTGTTTAAAAAACTATAAAACCGTGTTTCCGAGATAGCTATAATCATTTAGAGGTAGCTATTCGATAGGTAGCTACACTTGAGCTAAAAAATGCGGCAGCTCGAGTCAGAAGTAGAGATCCTGAGAGACCTCGACGACTGACGAAAAACTGACCATATTATATAGTCAATAATTTTTAATTGAAGCTTTTATATCCGCTGACACTATCAGGTTCAGTCGAGGGTCAAGTGTTTCGACTCTCGATGAACGTTACTTGTTGAATAATTTAGATGCAATTATAGATTTATATGTTTGAGTAAAGTTAAAGGTATTCGATTTGTTTATTTTCATTTTGATCAGTCTCCTGTACGGAAGTGAATACCGATGGAGAAGACGGTGGAGTCGGCGGGTCATATCTCGCACCGACATAAGGTTTGTCCCATCTCGATATTTCATATTTTGATCTCGGTGTTGTCATCATGATAGTTGACAACGATTGTTGTGGTTGCTGTTGTTGTTTTGATGTTGCTCGACGTGTTCTTTCGGGTGATTTTCGTTTCGATGTTGATGTTGTCGGTAGAGATGTTGAGATCGTTTCTTTCCGTTCGATTAATGTCGAAGGAAGGATCGGCGGTTTTTCTAATGATTTTGATCGAGAACTTTTTTTCACCATCGATTTCGATGTCTTCGATTTCGTTGTTGGCAATGGAAGTTTGTAAACTTTTGTTGAAATAGTACTCATGTCGTTATCGTCGATAATTGTTGTTGTATCGTCGTCGATTTCTTGAGGTTTTTGTGTATTAATTAATCGAGGTGATAAGACTTTAGGTAGAAATGATTGTTTATCTTCTTTAATCGAAAATATTCGTTTGTCTCGAATGCTGTTAATTTGTTTATCAACGTTTGAGGCTTCTTGACTGTCTGACAAGCTACTATCCGGAGTAGTCGTATGAAAAGATGAATCACGAATGGCTACGAAATGAATGGTGTTTAAATTCGAATTCGAAGAACGAACGGTCGAATTGGTTTCACTTGTTTCTTTTCTAATTAAAATATAAAAGACAAACGAATTATTTCGTTTTTCGAAATCGGATATCTACCGTTTTCGTTGTACTTGTGTTGATGACCAATATTTTTGCCACGATGAAAGTGTATTTGCTGTTTGATTAATTGAATTATTTATTGGTCGAATAGGTTCTGATTTGACTGTAATATGTTTTGAAAGTACATCGAATAGTCGTGAGTTTGTTGTTTCATTATTTGATAAGATCGAATTCGATGTAACAGTTGTTACTCTCAATGGTTCCTTGATGAGACATTCTCGTTGTTGTTGTTTCGTTCTCAACGTGTAATACGAATCGATAGTTGTTGTTGTCGATGGATAATATCGTGCTAATTTCCGTTGAAGTGTCGACGATGGATCGAGCATATTGACGTGCCGTGGTGGATCACCAGGACATCGGCCTATCCAATGGTCATTATTTTTAATAATATTTAAATGTTTGTACGTCGAAACATGATTGATATTCGGTACAAATATTGGAGCTGTGATTTGGTCATTTAGTGGTTTGCTGAGTAATATCGATGAGTTCGGTTGCATTATGTCAATCATGTTTTTTGAATTGAAATACGATGTAAAATGAATTTTTTTTATCCATTTATTATGGCAATGAAAAAATGACTTAAAAAATCGACGTTATTTTTTTGAGTCAATAAAATTTTACGGATTCGAACGATTAACGTATTTACGCTTTTGTTCAGGGCGCGTTTCTCTAAACAGGCTACTTGAAAACTTCTTATGTTCTGACATTTAAAGAATTTTTTTTATCCCATTGATACGACAAGATGCTTTATAGTTTTCTTTTTCTTTTTTTTTATTCGAAAAAAAAACTGCTTTTATGTCGATGTTTTTTTTGTTTTTTTCGATTTATCTTTCGGTTGTGGTGCATTTACATTTGTGTTCGTATAGAAGAGTTTAAGCAGACGCATAGCTTCATCACTTTCGATTCCACTTGTGCATTCAATCGGTTGCGAATCAGGCATTGGATCAGTAGCAATATTGAGAACAGATCCACAACCACCGAAACGATCGTTCGAACAACCGTAAACAACTTTTGTTAAACCGGAAAGACGTAGTGCACCTGCACACATCATACATGGTTCACATGTAACATAGAGAATTGATTCTGAGAGAAGCTGAAAAAGGAAATGATGAAATCGTTTCTTTTTCTTTTGTTGTTGAAATAAAAACAAACTTTTCGCGCAGTTGAGAGGTCATATTGTGCATAAATCTCGTCGAGTGCAGATATTTCAGCATGTCGAGTCGCATTTTTTAATCGATTGGGCTCATTCTGACCTGATGCAAGTATTTTCGAATCATTATGAACAATTACACAACCAACTAAAGTATAAAATCTCTAGTTAATAAATAATTTAGAAACGAACAACGATATTAAATCAATCATCTGTGAAGATTATTTACTAGGAACTTCTTGTTTTTCTAGAGCATTTCGAGCTAATGTAAGTGCTTCGAGCATCCAACGATGACCAGGATGTTGTTCAGTCATACTGAACCGTTGTCCGATGAGACGAAATCTTGTTAATGAAGAATTACCGATGGTTAAAATTACAAAAACTTACACAAATATGTCATAGTTAGTTTCATCATTCACTCTTATTGTATTGGTTATTTCATGAAACCAGTAAGAATGAATTTCTATCGTTTATCTTACTTTTTCTCCTCTCTGATGCAAGAATAGAAAGAAATTAAAAATTTACATGTACAAATGATTAAAAACAAAACTAGGAGTGGAATTTATTCATAGTCTATATGTTCTCGAAATAAATTTTTCTCTCAAATTTTCTATTAAAGTTTTAAATAATAAAGATCGCAGACTATGATATATAAGATATTAAAATAAATTGATAGGTAGCTATGTTCAGAGATTTTGATGGAACTTTCGAAGAAATCTCAAGTTTTATTTATTGGTCATTCACTCTCACATTTCTTTACAAATCTTCAATTGAAATTGAAAATATCTGCACAGTGGACATCGATTGAACGCTATCTATTTATTTATCATGAACGATGTCTTCTTTGACATAATATTTGTTTCAATTTTATATCTCGCCTGCTGAATGCTATATGCAACTATTGGTTTAATTCAGATTTACGAAAATACACAATTTCTAACTTATTTACTTTCAACATTCCCGTTCTCTTTTCACCATTTATCTGTTTATATGCAATGTCAGATTTGAAACGAATATTCGTTTTAAATAAAAATAAATCCCCGTGTGAAGGTTTTATTATCGTTATGGTATCGAATGAATGTATCAATATGTACGAATGACAAAAATATCTTGTTGCTTTTCGATAAAACGATTTACAGTATGTCTCAAATACAAAAGACAAACTTTCTGTTAACCTTCATTTCATTCGAAATCATGACATTGAAATATAACTACATACTGTTTTGTTTGATATGGATGTATCATATCGATTGTATACGAACGAAAAATTACAACTGTAATCGAACTGCTGAATGTGGTTGTTCAAAAGCAGAGGCTAATCTAAAAAAGATTGTCGGTGGTGAATCAGCATTGAACTCAAGTTGGGGTTGGAGTGTATCACTACAAACACTGAATCATCGACATCTATGTGGTGGAACGATTCTTTCGCCGATGTACATCATCACTGCTGCACATTGTGTTGTTAATTCAGTTGAAACTATGCGAAATATTCAAGTCATAGCTGGAATTGATAATTTATTTGAATCGACTCAGCCAACAACTCAAATACGTCGTATTGCTAAAGTCATTGTACATAATCAATATGATAATTCGAATTTGAACAATGATATTGCCATTTTACGAGTTGAACAACCATTGATTATATCGAAAGAAAAACGTACGGCAAGAATATGTCTACCTAAACTATCTGTTAGTTATCCCGAACCGAACACATCATTAGTTGCTATTGGCTGGGGTGTTCTGAAGTATCAAGGCTTAATAACGTCCAATGATTGGCATCTTCAACAAGTGACTCTGAACGCATTAGGATTAGAACATCCGATGTGTAAATCTGTAATAAAAAATAAACATTCTCAATATTGTGCTGGCGTTGAAGGCGGTGGAAAAGGTAGATGAATTAACTGCTTGCTACTTTTATTTCTCTTTCTTAAACAGATACATGTCAAGGTGATTCCGGTGGTCCATTGATGTATTTCGATACGAATACATTTCAATGGATTTTAGCAGGCATAACAAGTTATGGAAATGGTTGTGGTCATTCAAATTTTGCTGGTATTTACACACGTGTTTCAGTTTATCATGAATGGATTGAATCAGTTCTCAACAGAACTTCAAGTTCATCTGTTTCGTTGGAACTTTTGTTCTTTATTTTTATCTTCGATTTCATTTCATTATATAGCCATCTTATTGTATCATTTTTTTTCTCATTCTTCGGTCAAATGAACGAGAGTATGAATTTCATGTCTTGATATCTAATAACTTACAATTTGTTACTCATGCTTGACTTTCTCTGTCGATAGAAAGATAAGACGTCTTCTCGATTAAGTCTTTCATTTGGTCAATTCATTTACAATGAAAAACAACAAATATGCATATTAACAAAGGTAAATAAGACCAAATAAATCTGCTCGAGTATAATCAATATCATTCGTTGTCAAGGTTAGTTATGCGTCTGATATATCATATATATAAATCAATCGTTCTGTTTGTCATTTGTCAACAACAATGAGATAAAAATGGAAGAGAAGAAACCGAATGTTGTCTGCAGATTAGATCAACAATCAAACATTTGATGGCAATCTTTTGCCAAAAAGAAAGTCTATTATTACAAAAAAAAGACTGATGAACACACTTTCATGAAGCAAAAAATGATCGATAGATCTACGTATTATTCATAAAAAGATGAATAGTATATATATATAGTTTTTTTGCTTGATAATTCTATTTCTTTTTCTGCGAATTCTTCTCAAGGACAAAACGTCTGTCTGTTAACCTTGGCATCGTATTTAGATAGTACAACTCGATTGCTAGTTGCGTGTATAGCAAACCAAGTCTTTTTTTCTTCTTCGTTCTCTCTCGTGTCGGCGGCTCATCGTCGAGGGAGAAGACGTGTTTATATTTTCTCGCTTTCATCGTATCATTCACTTTCGGATGAGAAAAAAAAGAACTCTCATCAGTAAACAAAACAATCGCACATTTTTCTCATCGATTCTTTTTTAGGAAATGATAAAAACAAGA
>ERZ781398.3429-NODE-3429-length-12332-cov-4.038446_pt1 | contig 12332 bp, 16 predicted proteins | sample MGYA00433077_ERZ781398 | MGnify/ENA primary metagenome ERZ781398 (study PRJEB29847, sample SAMN06458254) | wastewater metagenome | isolation source: Wastewater bioreactor | place: South Africa: Cape Town | study: EMG produced TPA metagenomics assembly of the... | reverse complement strand
AAGTCAAACCTATTTCGATAATTATTTTCTTTCGATCTATTTCATTCTTTCAAATTCAATTCTCATCACTGAACGAACATTTACCAATCTTTTCAATGAAAAACATTTATTAGTCGATATTACCGATCATATCATTGATTTATATCAAAATTTAAATGAAAAAACATCGAAATTCTACAATAAATTCTTATTAGAAAAATTCATTACAAATCTACAATTCATACCTTTATCCGATGAAGTCACGAGTGATGATTACAAAACCTATTTTCAACTATTTAATCAACAAACAACACGATTAAAACAATTTCTCATTGAATTTGCAAAAGATCCGAAATGGCTCGAACATGCCGAACAAGGTCTATCTCAATATGAACCTGAGATTTATCAATTCTATTTCGAATACAATACAGGATTGAAATTAAAATCACCCGAAGAATTTCCTCAAATCAAACAATGGGCTCAAAAACATTTAGATTATCTTATGAATGAAGTTAATCTTACATGTGATCGTTTATTAACCAATGTCGATGATAAACAGAAAACAATCTACGAGAAAATGATTCTCGTCGGTCAAGATTCAAGTCAACATTGGTCATCGAAACAAGAAATGATCGATGCACATCAACATTGCATTTCCAAATATCGTCGAATATTTGTTCAAGAAAATCAATTCAAAGAATTCAATCCACCAGGTCTCATCATTCTCGATAATCCATTGCTAGCAGGTGGTTATTATTACAAAGATCGTTTTTATTTAAATGTTTGCGATTGGGCAAAGGGAAATTTTAAATATGAAGTTGAAAATTTAACTCTACACGAAACAATTCCCGGTCATCATTTACAACTTGACATTTCCTATCATTCATCGAAGAATAATTATCTAACAGCATTACTTTCGACGCCATGCGATGGTTTTATCGAAGGTTGGGCTTTATTTGCTGAACATCTCGGCAATTTAATGCTCGATGATTCATGGGTCTATTTCGGTTATTTACAAGCGAATATTTTACGAACATTTCGAATCATTGCTGATATTATGTTGCATGTTGAAGGACGAACACCGAGAGAAGTTATTGAATTAGCTAAACAGTATTTAACAACAAGCGAAGAATCGATTACAGCTGAGATTTATCGTTATCGAATATTGCCTGGTCAAGCTTGTGCGTACAAAACTGGTTTAGAAGTATTTAAAAATGTGATTGAAAAGAAATTTCAAGTGACAAATATTCGAGATCTGCTTCGAACGGATCTGCTCGATTGGTACAAAGAAATTCTTTGGAATACCGAACGACCATTAGCTTTATTTCTACGTGAAAATCAAATAACTGAATCGATTTTTTTAAAGTTTCATAGCTAAATGTCCGGTTTTAATAAAAAGTTGACAACCATTTTCTGTTTGTATTCGAAATTTTCGTCCCGACCAAGATAGCGGACGTCGAATCCAATAGCCTTCTTTGCACGAATGTTTATTATTTTCATCTGTTGTTCCGTCAACATTTGCAAATGAGAAATCACCTTTCAAAACAAAAATTTCTTCTCCACCTTCACCGACAATCCATTCATCACTATGAAAACCAGCTTCCCATCGTTCCATCCAAACAGTTTCACCTGTATTTGCATTCGAAAAAAGATCTAATCGTTGACGTTTATCGTCATTCGACGTTCGTTTCCAATCGGTTGATATTTCCGTATCAACAATCGTTATTGGTGCTTCGGTACGATCATTCATTTGACGAAGTTTTACCAATAATAAAGCGCCTTGTTCGCCTGTCCATGGTTCGTGTGTTGTGTCGATACCATGTCGACAATAACTCATCGGACCATGATCACCGGACAAATCGTCCGAGAAAACACCGTCGAGAATAACAAATTCTTCGCCACCACCATGAGTATGCCGAGGAAAACGAGCAAATGGACTGTATTTGACGATAGTCGTCGCACGAGCCACTTCATTGCCCGTACGATCTAACATTCGACGTTCAACGCCTTGAATCGGCGAGTCAACAAACGGAATTGTACTCGAATCGACAACATGAGCCAGAGATAGGTCAGAACGAAGCTCCATAATAATGACACGACAAAAAACAAGTTTCACACGAGAGTATATATGCACACACACATATATGAGTCATTATTATTCTAGATATGATACGAACAATTGGCCAATCGAATTCGAGAATCATGTATTATAATAAACAAAAAATGTTTAAAAAAACATTGGAATTCTATGATAGAATGCAAGTTAAACCTAATCCAAAGACGTTTAGTTGTTTGTTCTATTCAGCTGCTCAACTCGGTGAACTCGAGCAATGTAAAAAACTCTACAATGATCTAATTCAAACTTCAATCGATCTCGATAAACATCCACTTCTTCAAGTCAATCTTATCAATGCATTTAGTAAATGTCATGACATGCTTACGAGTCAAAAAGTATTCGATCAATTAACTCAACCACGGCCCATCGGTGTTTACAATGTAGAAATTTTCGAAATGAATATATTTATTATTGTTTCATTTATTTCCCACAGACTTTGATGAAAGGTTATAATATTGCTCAAAAACCATTGATAACTCTGAAAATTTTCGATGAAATCTCTCAACCAGATTCGATTTCATATTTAATTGGCATCAATGCAGCTGCTCAAGTCGGCATGCAACGACGTGCTCGATGTTTATACAAACGAATTCAACAAAATCTACGTTCATACGAAACTAATCTTCGAATAATGAGTGCACTAATCGATATGTTTGGCAAAGTAAATTATCTTTTCCAACTAGTAGTTCTTTTCAATCGTTCTCGTTTTCCAAGTCTGCTGATATCGAACGAGCAGAAGAAGTTTTTCATTCAATAAAAACCAAAGATTTAATTGTATACAATACTCTAATGAATGCCTACGGTAGAAACGGTGATGGAATGAAAGCATTAGAAATCTATCGAGTTCTATCTCAGCCCGATGAGAAATCCTATTCGATTATTCTCAATGCTTGTTCACATTCGTTATTAATCGATCAAGCTCGTCAAATATTCGATAGTATACCTCAACAACATCGAAATGTTTTTGTTTATGCAACGATGGTAACTTGTCTTTTGTTTTTTTTTATTCAATTACACCGTCGCATTTCCATTAGATTGACGCACTTTGTCGTGCATCACGAGTCGATGAAGCTCAACAAATACTCATTGAATCCGAACGAATTCATCCGAAATATCCGCCGATGTATATCACTCTATTAACAGCTTATGCTCGTCAACAAAATCTCGAGCAAACACTTGAAATTCACCGTCAAATTAAAGAATATTTCTCCGACAATCTCGGTTATATTTCATCAGCTACGATTCTTCTTGCGAACGCCTACGCTTATCTCGGTAATCTATCCGAAGCTATTCGTCTACGAACAAACAATCCAACGAAATATCCTGGCATTTCATGGACAGAAACATTCGATGGACAAATTCATGAATTCATTGCACACGACAAACGTCATGCTCAAACCAATGAAATCTATGATGAATTGAAATCGATTTCCAACGAACTGAAAACTGACGGTTATACGTATGACGAACGTTGGATTACGTCAGATCGACGTTTTAACGAACATTATCATCCATTGGACAGTCATAGTGAACGTTTAGCATTGGCTTATCAATTGTTTCTTCGACGAAAGCAACCGCATGAATTACCAATTCAAATAACGAAAAATCTTCGAATCTGTGGCGATTGCCATGAAATATTCAAACGAATGACACGTATTCATCGAAATCTCGTTCTTTTAGTTCGCGATCGTACGAGACAACATCGTTTTCAACATGGCCAATGCACATGTCATGATTATTTTTGATAACATATCAGAAAATATTTTCTTTTCGTTTTCTTGTCGATAGATATTTGTTTGTAATCAAATAAAAATATGAAAACAGTATTCGAAATTTTGCCCAATGAAATTATTCTTCTCATTTGTCAATATTTATCCAACAAAGAAATCATTCGAGCATTTATGGACCTAAATCTTCGATTGAATTGTACAATTTCCGGTTATACAAGTTATTGGACTGTGTCCGATCCCGATGACAAACTTACATTTGAACTTATTCGAAATGAACTTCGATCGTTAACAGTGAAAAATAGTCTTTTAACCAACGATGAAATTCGTACGGCAATAAATATCGAAGAATTGAATTTAATTCGAACATTACCAATGAATTTGACGAATTTCGAATATTTAACTGATTTAAATATCCATTTCATTCCGGCATTTCCATCACTTTTAACGTTATATTCTAAAAATACACATTTACATTCAATTTATCTCGAAAGTAATCAATCACTTACAATTCCAGAATTTGATCCATCAAAAATTTCATCAATTAAACAATTAGCAATCCATGTTGATTCAGCTACTAGTTTTCTTCGAATTCTTCGTACTTGTCCCGAGTTAACATGTTTAAATCTAGCTCTCGATCAGTTCGCATTGAATGACTCGAATTTAGACTTTTCATCGGTCGAAAAACCTGAACATCTTTCGATATTTTCAGTTCGTTTTTCTTTTGATTATAATATTGATTTCAATTCGTTGAAACTTCTTCTCAATTGTTTACCGTCAACACTTGAATATCTTTCGGTAACAATCCAAACAAACGACAAGACTTGTCTCGATGGATCAGCATGGGAAACTTTTATCCAACAAACATTTTCACAATTAATCCGTTTGGAATTTTTTATTACTTTTAAACTCGATCGATATCGATTAACAACAGTGTCCGATCCGGCATTGTCTCCTGTTTTGAAAACATTTGAAAATTCATTTTGGTCAACAATTGTACCGCAAACAATATCGGGCTATCGTGATCATTTTGTTTTATGTATTCATACGAAACCGATTCCTCTTGTTGCACGACGACGATACTTTCTAAATTGATTGTCATAAAATAATCATTAATGATCTCGTCAGACGTAGCCTTGGCAGGTGAATTCAAGGCTGATGAGATCGATTTTTTTCTTTGTCAAATAAATGAGAGAGAGAGAGAAAGAAAGAGAAAGGAAAACATATATATGCACATACTTGTTCGATTCACAGGAGAAACCTATTTCATTGTAAATCGAAGCATGGGTATGGCAAATACAAAATTATCATCATGTCAACAAAAACGAGTGTCAATTCAATTATTTCCTAAACAAGTGAAAAAAAAAGTTCTCATCTTAGGTCTTGATCGAGGAGGTAAAACCGATCTATTCACGCGATTAATCCAACGAGATAATCCAACGATGAAACAATTCTCTCTTCCACAACCAACAATAGGCTACAATGTTGAAACAATCAAAATCCATCGTCATGAAATCACATTATGGGATTGTGGCGGTCAAACATCGGTTCGATCTCAATGGTCGTATCATTTCTCGAACACATCACTTCTTCTTTGGCTGATCAATATTTATGATCGTTCGAGATTAGATATTCATCTTCAATTATTATCTCAAATTCTTGTCAATCCTCAATTCAATCACGTACCGGTTCTAATTGTTTTATATGAAAATTTATTTGATTCATCATCGACGGATGATGAAACATCGCAAAATCTTTTGACCAATCTCGAAATAGCGTTTCGTTTTCTTGCTACACTATCATCGTCTCGTGCAAGTACATTTCAATGGCAGGTGATTCATATCAAAGCAAATAAGGATGATGATTTCAAACGATTACGAGAGTCATTTAAAGAACTAATGAATTTATAGATCGGGCAATGAATGAACGAGATCTAAATCATCGATTGTCGGTGTTTCTTGTCGATAGAACATATTTGCACCATGCTGACAATGATTCAAATATGGGATCGCCCATTCTTGATGCTAGAAAAGAAAATTGTTGTTGTTGTTATTGTTGTTTTCTATGTAATTACTTTCAAACGATTCGTTCGAGCTTGTTTGAAAAATAACTGTCGTAAATGTTGATGACGTTCACGAATCATTTGAATTCGTTTGCCTTCGTCTTCTGCTTGTTTCATAGCTGCGATTTCTTCGTGTTCTTTATCTATGTGTACAGAATTTATTTTTATTTTTATTAAAAAAGAAAAATAAAAGATTTTCTATTTACTTCGAAAGGCTCGTTCTTGTTGAGCTTTAATCATCGCCGAAGTTAATTTACCTTTGCTGTTGCTTTCGTGCAAAGGTCGACATTTAGTTCGTTGTTGAATTTCTTTGCAAACTAACGTCGATTCCACCGGTGGCATAAGAACGACCGAATTCCAAAAATTCTTCGCTAATTTACTTTCATCATCACGTGATCCATCGAAAACGGTCACAATCGGATTTTGTCGTGTGTCAATCTCATGAACAATCGGATTCGATATATCTTCGAACAAAATCAAATGTGAAAAAAATTAATTGCGGTTTTTTTTTCTCTCACTCTACTCACTCATCGTACGAATTCTATAAAGTAAATCAATCGACCATAATCGTATTGGTTACTATAGAAAAACAGACGAATCGACTTTTCTTTCTCTTTCTTATACATGTACAGACATCTATCTATGTACTAAAAGCGAACTTTGTATTTCCTTTTATGACCTTAGCATTACTAGATAAGATGAAGTACTCATCAGTGTTTACATGTTTGGTTATTTCCTGCTTGATTTTCAATGTTGAATGTTTATTTATGAGAAATGTAAAAGATAAAATAAAAAAACTTTTCGTCAATAAAACAACGAATTCAATCAATGAAACGACACATTCGTATGAAGAAATGATGCTTTTTCCTAATATTGGCTTTCAACGTGCCGATGGTTACTGGCGGCTGAATTGTCACGGTTGGCGTTTTCAATTATCGAAACGAAATAAATTCTTTGGCGAATCATCGTCGTCATTAGGCGAACGTTTAGCACGATTGTTTGCTTCATCAGAACAGATCGTTTATTTTAATGATACATTTCAACGTGATCGATTGAAACCATTCATGGTTCAAGATAAACAACACGAACAAATTCTGATTATTATCGGTGAAAATCATAATTTTACAACAACAACCGATGATGAAGGACAATTTCGTCGATCGTTTATTATTTCAAATGAAGATATACAACAATTGAAACAAATCTCGAATAATAATCAAATTCTACCGTATTTAGCCGTCGGTGATAATGGAGATACTTGGGAAGGAAAAATACATCTTCTAGAACGACAAGGTCTGTCGATTGTATCCGATATCGATGATACAATTAAAATCAGTGAAGTTATCGACAAAATTCGATTAATTGCCAATACATTTATTCATAGTTTTCGTGTTGTCGAAGGTTAATTCTAGTTTTCTATTTAAATCTTGTTTTATTTTCAATCGAATATAGGAATGCCGGAAGTCTATCGTCAATGGAAGGAAAATTATAATTGTTCGGTTCATTATTTGAGCGCTATGCCTGATCAACTCTATGCCGTAACAAAAGATTTCGTTGACGATCATCAATTTCCCGATGGAACGTTTCATATGCGGTAAGACCGAACACAGAAGAAGAATTTTCAATTGTTTTTTTTTTATTTTCTCAGACATTTTCGTTGGTCGTCTCAATCGATTTTTAATTTTGTTCATTCAGTTGGTAAGTTTTTCGTTTGTGTTTATAACGACGATCGAAAATATAAATTTTTAGACACAAAAATGCATAAGATCAATCATCTTCGATATTTTATTTTCAATTCTTTACGTAAATTAATCTTAGTCGGTGATTCGGGCGAACGAGATCCGGAAATCTATGGATTCATCGCTCGAAAATATCCTAAACGAGTTCATCAAATCTTCATTCGAGCCGTCAAAAACGAAATTGGCAATGAAACTCGATTCACGAAAGCATTCGAACGCGTACCCAAAGACAAATGGTCGATATTCACTGATCCTATCAAAGACATGAAATTAAAATCACTTGTTCTTAGTTAAAAAAAGAAGTTTCTTTCTCCTTTTTTTTTGTGTGTTCCTTTGCTCAAAACAAGGTCAACGACAGACGTACAACTGTCGATCAGAGTAATTTGAAGCCTATCGTGTTCTTACAACTCATTTGAAAAAGTAATGATTTGAAGATGAAGGACCATTAGAACAAGTATTTTTGACACTTCAAGTCGCTTTTCTCTTTCTTTCAAACAACACTTTTGAACTATTAAGAGCACACGAGAGAGAGAAAAAAAAGAATGAAATCAATGCAAGGTTGAACAAATATTTTTCTTTCTTTTTTGATTGTCAGAAGTTGATGTGCTCGTAACTATTCTTTTATTCGAATGATGAATTTCGAAAAATTTCGTCGAACAGGTGAACTATCTGACGTAACAATCATTGTTGATAAAACCGAATTTCCATTACATACATTTCCTTTATTTACCAAAAGTGATTATTTTAAACAAGCGATTTCATCAACACATCCACCGTATATTATTCGGCTTGACAATGAATTTCCTGGTGGTGCACATATATTCAGTCAATTAGCCGATTATTTCTATTCGATACCGATCGAAATCGATGAGAAAAATCTCGTTGCTCTACGTTCAGCTGCATGTTTTATTCGATGTGAAGATTTGAATCGTCTAATTGAACAACGTTTCGATGAGATTCTTTGTCAAACTCGACGAAAGTCTGATTTAAGTTGTCTTTTAATTCTTCTCGAACAGTCAACAGGCGAATACGAACAATGGGCCAAACAAACAAATATTATCGATCGATGTCTCGCAGCTATTGTCGAAAATCTAGCGCATGGCACGGGTTTACAATTAACCAAAACCGATCGTGAAATTCTCGTTCATTTGCCATTGCAATGGATCATTGAATTAATCGATATTTGTCCCAAAGAAAGTAAACTTGCTATTCTACCATTTGTTAAACATTATTTAACAATGAATGTGCTCGAATGTGGCCAACAACAGCAACCGAGTGCATTTACACCTGTAGGAAAACTTGTTCATCAATCGAACAAAAGTGACAATGAAAAACGATTGATTATCGATGAAATTGTTAAAACATTAGGCGAAACATTCGAACAATATCCTCTCATTTGGATGAATACGGTCTATGAAAAAGCTGTTGAATTAAAATGTGAAACCGAATCGATTCTACTATCATATATAACTCAAACGATACTCGATTCGAATGAATTCGACAATGGGTTAGATAATATTCCTGATGATGTTATGACGAGATTATTAGAACGATTGAGTAAACATAAAAATGAACAAATCAAAGATCCACAATTATTAACAAAGTTATCAACGTTGATTGATTCGTATGTTCAACAGTTACGTCAACGTGGAACATTGACAAGTGAACAATTTGTTAAATTAGCTTCGTGTATACCCAAAGAAAATCGAAATTCACATGATAGTCTTCTATTAGCACTCGATCAAATTCTAAAAAATGGTTGTTGTTGTTTGAGTTTTTGAAAGAATTATTTTTGCGTTTCTTTTTTTTTTGTTGTTCAAATAGAACAATCGAGTCGATTGAATGAAACCGAACGAGAAGAATTATTAAATCAAATCGATTTCTCTCGTGTCAATGAACAAACAATTGCAGCATGTAAAACGAATCAACTCATTCCTCGGCAATTAATCGCCGATGCTGCATTAGCTCTCTGCGTCAAATTACGAAAAGAACTCGAAGAAACACAACATCGTTTGACTTCAATTGAAAATCGAACACTGAAACCAAAAATCAACTATCCAATCAATACAACAAGTAAATTATTTTCACGAAATTATCATCATTTGCCGCTCAATGTTTTTAGAATATCGTTCACGTCCAATCGAATCATCATTTCGTATTCCGATTCGTACTCGTAGTACATTATCTCATACGTCAACGAATCTCTCGAGAAGTAATTCGATTTACGGTTATTCAAAATACATATCTCCGCCAATTCAGTTCGATTACCACGACGATATCTCTCATCGGCATCGAGCAGTCGATTTAGTACATATCCTGCTTATCGATACTGAGAGAAAGGAAACAACTGTGCTCGCGCGGGTGTGTGTGTGTGTGTGTGTAAACGTAGAGTAATTAGACCTATGATTTCTTTTTTTTTGCATGTTATTTAATCCTGTTTGAAATTGAATATGGACATGTCTTATCTTTTCATATAAATATTCTATTTTTTTTCTCAATCGTTTCGAATAAAACTAAAAATGCGATTCATTTTACTTTTGATTTGTAATTTAATTCCATTTGTGTATACGCAATTTTGGAATCCGTCATCGTCATTCAATCGATGCTACGGTCGATACGAACAATACAATGAATGTGGAACAGCATGTCCAGATACGTGCCAAGATATTTGGCAATATAATCCAATGAAAATTTGCAATATGATGTGTCGAATTGGTTGCGAATGTCGACGACCATTCGTTCGTTTGAATCAAAATCCATCGAGTCCTTGCGTTCATCCAATGCAGTGTCGATTCGTTCGAGGTTAATTTTTCTTTCATATTTGATTTGTAATTTGATTTATATCTACAAGCCTTGGTTTGTTTTTTCGTTTTGTTTTCAAAAATAAAAATGATTGCTACGCGTTCGATTCTGATTTTGACATTGGTTTGTTTGGCTATTCAAGCTCTCGACGAAACTTGTTCGGACGAGAATGAAATTTTTAATTCATGTGGTACGTCATGTCCGAAAACATGCGGTGATGTTTTGGGTTTAAATGCTCCGAAACGATGTACGCATCAATGTGTGCCTGGTTGCTTTTGCAAAGAAGGTTACGCACGTCAAACCGAGGAATCAACAAGCAAATGTATTCGAATTGAAAAATGTCAAAACTAAAAGAACATTTCGTTTTTGATATTTACTTTGTATTTTAATCGAGGAATAAAAAGACTACAGCTAAAGATTTGTAGTGCATTATAGAAGAATATATCAATTGAATCATGTCACATTTTCTAATTTTAACGATAGTTTTCGGTTTCATATTGAGTACAGTCGATAGTCGACAATGTCCAGATCGTGCATCGATCGAACAATCGTTACTCGATGGACACATTCCAGGTGCTGTCATACTCGTTGTCAATCAAACGGATATTCTCTATCAACAAGCATTTGGTTATCAATCATTTTCACCTGAACAATCGACGGACGTTGATAAATCGGTTTTTTTATTGGCATCGATTTCAAAAACAATGATTGCTGTCTCTGTCATGCAACTTGTTGAATCGAAGCAACTCGATCTCGATACTGATATCAACAAATATTTGCGATCAACTGATCCAAAAATCGTACATCCACATTATCCATCACACGTGATTACTCTTCGACAATTACTCTCGCATTCGGCGAGTATCGGACATAATTTTGAATTAGAAAATCATTTTTTCAGACCAAACGACGAAGCATTAACATTAACAGCATTAGAAAATGCATGTTTTCATTTTCTAACATCGAATGCTTCTCATTGGCTACGAAATCCACCTGGAACAGTAACACTCTATTCAAATGTTGGCACAAGTTTAGCTGCATTGATTGTCGAACGTGTTGCTAACTTACCCTTTGCAAAATATGTCAAACGCAAGATTCTCGACCCACTAGGAATCAATTCAAGCGTAGCTAGTTACTGTCTATCGGATATAAAACCACGAGAAAACATTGTCAATCATTATACTTTCAATTCATCGAAAGAAACTGATTGGGAACATCGAACACCTGGATTGAATATCACTGAAATCAATGATAAACCAGGTTGGCTTCGAATTCCATTCTATAGTGTGACTGTGTATCCAGCTGGTCTTTTACGAATGTCTGCTCCTGCATTGTCGATTTTTCTACGAATGTTTATGAAAAATGACGGTTCATTTCTTCGTCGAGAATCAATCGAACAAATGAAAACAATCGTTACAGGTGTTACACCCTACGAAACTACGAATCCATCTCCATTTCCACCTCCATCATTCGGCATCATTTGGTTTTGGCAAAAAGCAGAAAACGGCCGTGAATATTTAGGACACGGTGGTTCAATGCCTAGCGTATACAATTCAATGTTAATCAACAAACAAGGTGATCGAGGTTTTATTTTTCTAACAAATGGTGACACATATCCTGATAATAACATCTCACTTGATGTTCATATCAATTTCTCGAAAATTCGATCGATATTTCTCGAATGTTTTGATAATAATTGAGTGTTATTTTTAAATAACAATCGGATATGAAGCTAACGATGCGATACCACATTGATTCTGCTTATTTCGACTTAATAGAGCGTAACCTTTCTCACCCCAATCTGTTCCCCAAATATTTTTAAAGATATAATAATCATCGTTGCCAAGTGTACCATAACCAACCACAATACCGGCAAAATCGATGTATTGCGCTGAACATGCAGGATC
>ERZ781398.3426-NODE-3426-length-12339-cov-3.048763_pt1 | contig 12339 bp, 8 predicted proteins | sample MGYA00433077_ERZ781398 | MGnify/ENA primary metagenome ERZ781398 (study PRJEB29847, sample SAMN06458254) | wastewater metagenome | isolation source: Wastewater bioreactor | place: South Africa: Cape Town | study: EMG produced TPA metagenomics assembly of the... | reverse complement strand
CGACCACCGAGATCTACACTCTTTCCCTACACGACGCTCTTCCGATCTAACACCGGCCGCAACACGACCATCATCCGCTCGAACTATCTCTATGAAGAGAGCATGCACATCTACGAGCATTCGATGAAGCTCTGGGAGGGGCTGTCTCAGGATCTCAATTATAACGTCATGTATTCGCCACGCGGCGTGATGATGCTGTCGCACAATGTGCACGACCAGCAGTCCTTCAAGCGGCATATTCACGCCAACCGCCTCTACGGTATCGACAATGAATGGCTGACACCGGAACAGGCCAAAGCCTATTGTCCGCCGCTCGATATTTCGAAGATGGCGCGCTACCCGATCAACGGCGCTGCCCTGCAGCGTCGCGGCGGCACGGCGCGCCACGATGCGGTCGCCTGGGGCTTTGCCCGCGCGGCTTCCGATCGCGGCGTGCATATCATCCAGAACTGCGAAGTGACCGGCATTCGACGCGGACCGGATGGCCGCGTGATGGGCGTCGAAACCAGCAAGGGCTTTATCGGCGCCAAGAAGGTCGGCGTGTCCGCAGCCGGCCATACGACCGTCGTCATGCAGATGGCCGGCGTGCGCGTGCCGCTGCAATCGAGCCCGCTGCAGGCACTCGTCTCCGAGCCGCTGAAGCCGATCTTCCCCTGCGTCGTCATGTCGAACACGGTGCACGCCTATATCTCGCAGTCCGACAAGGGCGAGCTCGTCATCGGCGCCGGCACCGACCAGTACAATTCCTACAGCCAGACCGGCGGCCTGCAGATCATCACCCATACGCTGGATGCGATCTGCGAGCTCTTCCCGATGTTCCGCCGCGTGAAGATGATGCGCTCCTGGGGCGGCATCGTCGACAATACGCCGGACCGTTCGGCGATCCAGTCGAAGACGCCGGTTCCGGGCCTCTACGTTAATTGCGGCTGGGGCACGGGCGGCTTCAAGGCGACGCCGGGCTCGGCCCATCTCATCGCTCGCGACGAGCCGCATCGCTTTAACGCCGGACTCACGTTGGATCGCTTCCGCACCGGCCGACTGATCGACGAGGCGGCGGCTGCTGCCGTGGCGCACTGATGCTGACGGCGGTCGGGATCGTTCTTGCGGCGGGGCTTTCAATGCCGGTCGGAGCGATCGTGGCCGAGGTCAGCGATCTCATTCCGGGGGTCAAGGATTTTCGTATGCAGCTTATCCACAAGGCGAAGGATGAGGCCGATTGGCCCTTCGTGGCTGAAAGCGGAACGCTGCTCTGTGCCAAGGTGTTCAACAAGCCGGCGGTCTATTTCGTGCCGAAGCAGGTGCCTGAGGCAACGAGGGCATTTCTGCTGGATACGGATCTGCTGGGCATGAGCCTGGTCAATATCGGCATGACCAATGTCCTTGAACCATACGGATCGCTGGAGGCGCTGCTGACGCGCATAACACCTTTCGTCACCATGGGACGGCGGCTCTGCGCGCAGCCTCCCGGCACAAGCCTTACGGGCTCCGAGCTTTAACACAGGTAAAAAACGATGCTGCTGATTTACTGCCCCTATTGCGAGGAAGAGCGTTCGGAACTCGAATTCCGCAACGCCGGCGATGCGCATATCGTGCGGCCGGCCAATATTGCCGGGATCTCGGATGAGGAATTCGAGGAATATTTCTTCCTGCGCGACAATCCGAAGGGCCTGATCTTCGAACGCTGGCGGCATATCCATGGCTGCGGCCGTTTCTTCACCGCGGCGCGCGACACGGTGAGCGATCACTTCTACCGCACCTATAAGGCCGGCGAGGCGAAGCCCGATCCGGCGACGCTGCGGACGGGTGCGTCCGAGCCGGCGGCGCAGCATCAGAACGAACAAGAACAAACGGCACAAAAAGAGGGATTTGCTGAATGAGCGGCGCCAATCGTATCGCGGGCAAGGGACGTCTGACGCCGGCCAGAACCGCTCGCTTCACTTTTGACGGCAAGAGCTATACCGCGCTGGAGGGGGATAGCGTCGCCTCGGCACTGCTTGCCAACGGCGTTCATCTCGTCGGCCGGTCCTTCAAGTATCACCGTCCGCGCGGCATCCTGTCCGAAGAGCCGAATGCGCTGCTCGATATCTCCCGTGATGCCGCACGGCGGCAGCCGAACGTGCGTGCGAGCGTGCAGGAAGTCTTCGACGGCATGAAAGCGCAGTCGCAGAACCGCTGGCCGTCGCTCGCCTTCGATGTCGGCGGCGTCAACAATCTCATGTCGCCCTTCTTTGCCGCCGGCTTTTACTACAAGACCTTCATGTGGCCGAAGGCCGCGTGGAAACATATCTACGAACCCTTCATCCGTCGCGCCGCCGGTCTCGGTGTTGCACCGACGGAAGAAGATCCTGATCACTATGCCGGCCGTTATGCCCATTGCGACGTGCTCGTCGTCGGTGCCGGCATTGCCGGTCTGTCCGCGGCGCTGGCCGCTGCCGAGACCGGTGCGAAGGTCATCCTCTGCGACGAGCAGCCTGAAGTCGGCGGCGCGTTGCGCTTCGACACGGGCATCAAGATCGACGGCGTCGAGGGCTATGACTGGGCGCAGGGTGTTGTCGCCAAGCTCAAGGCGATGCCGAATGTCCAGGTGCTGACCCGCACGACGGCCTTTGGCTACTACAACCACAATTTCTTTGGTCTTGCCGAGCGGGTGACCGACCATCTGGCGAAGCCGGGCCGCGATCTGCCGCGCGAACGCCTGTGGCAAGTGAGGACCAAGCGGGCCATCCTGGCAACGGGCGCCATCGAACGGCACATGGTGTTTCCGAATAACGATCGGCCTGGCATCATGCTCGCCTCGGCCGCGCGCGCCTATCTCAACCACTATGGCGTCGCCGTCGGTGCCAAGATCGGTGTCTATACGGCGCATGACTCCGCCTATGAAGCTGCCTTCGATCTGAAGCGCGCCGGCGTTTCCGTTGTCGCCATCGTCGACAGCCGGGCGCGGCCGGGCGCGGCGGTTCTGGCCGAGGCAAAGCGGCTCGGCATCGAGGTGATGACCGACTATGCTGTCGTCGATACCTCAGGCAAACTTCGCGTCTCCTCCATGACCGTCTCGCGCAACGGCAGCTCCGCCAAGCGCAAGATCGCGATCGACGCCCTCTTGGTTTCGGCCGGCTGGACGCCTTCCGTCCATCTCTTTTCGCAGTCGCGCGGCAAGCTGAAATTCGATGCCGAGAAGCAGCGCTTCCTGCCGGGCACTTATGTTCAGGATTGCCTGTCGGTTGGCGCCTGCAACGGCACGGACGGGCTGCAGGCGGCGATCGAGGAATCGCTTGCCGCCGGCGAGCTGATGGCGCGCGCCACCGGCGCCACCAATGGCGGCGAGAAGATCCAGCTCCATGCCGAGCAGGCCTTCGAATGGACCGGCGGTATGATCGGTGCTGCCGAAGGCGCCGGCCCTGACACGAATGCCAAGGCTTTCGTCGATTTCCAGCACGATGTCTGCGCCAAGGATATTCGTCTCGCCGTGCGCGAGGGCATGCACTCCATCGAGCATATCAAGCGCTTCACCACCAACGGCATGGCGTCCGACCAGGGCAAGCTTTCCAACATGCACGGGCTGGCGATTGCCGCCGAAATGCTCGGCAAGGATATTCCGCAGGTCGGTCTTACCACCTTCCGTGCGCCCTATACGCCCGTCACCTACGGCACGCTGATCAGCCATTCGCGCGGTTCGCTTTTCGATCCCGCCCGCAAGACGCCGATGCATGCCTGGGAAGAGGCGCATGGCGCGATCTTCGAAGATGTCGGCAACTGGAAGCGCGCCTGGTTCTATCCACGCGCCGGCGAAACCATGCATCAGGCCGTCAACCGCGAATGCCGCACGGCCCGCGAAGTGGCCGGCGTGTTCGATGCTTCGACGCTCGGCAAGATCGAGGTGGTCGGGCCGGATGCGGCCGAGTTCCTGAACCTGATCTATACCAATGCCTGGGATACGCTGAAGCCCGGCCGCTGCCGCTACGGCATCATGACCCGCGAAGACGGCTTCGTTTACGACGACGGCGTCGTTGGGCGTCTGGCTGACGATCGCTTCCATGTGACGACGACGACCGGCGGTGCGCCGCGTGTGCTGCATCATATGGAAGATTATCTGCAGACCGAGTTCCCGTATCTGAAGGTATGGCTGACGTCGACCACAGAACAGTGGGCCGTCATCGCCGTGCAGGGGCCGAAGGCGCGCGAGATCATCGAGCCGCTCGTTGAGGGCCAGGATCTGTCCAACGAGGCCTTCCCGCATATGAGCGTGGCCGAGTGCAAGGTCTGCGGCGTGCCGGCCCGGCTGTTCCGCGTCTCCTTCACGGGGGAAATCGGCTATGAAATCAACGTGCCGGCCGATTACGGCCAGTCCGTTTTGGAAGCCGTCTGGGCCCGCGCCGAACCGCTGGGCGCCTGCGCCTATGGCACGGAGACGATGCACGTGCTGCGTGCCGAGAAGGGCTACATCATCGTCGGTCAGGATACCGATGGCACTGTCACCCCCGACGATGCCGGTCTTGCCTGGGCCGTTTCCAAGAAGAAGACCGATTTCGTCGGCATTCGCGGCCTGAAGCGACCGGACCTCGTCAAGGAAGGGCGCAAGCAGCTCGTCGGTCTCGTCACCCGCGATCCGAAGGTGGTGCTGGAGGAGGGCGCGCAGATCGTTGCCGATCCGAACGAACAGAAGCCGATGACCATGCTCGGCCATGTCACGTCGGCCTACTGGTCGGAAAATCTCGGCCGCTCCATCGCCTTCGCGCTGGTTGCCGGCGGACGCGAGCGCATGGGCAAGACGCTCTATGTGCCGATGCCCGACAAGACGATATCAGTCGAGGTGACGGATCTGGTGTTCTTTGACAAGGAAGGAGGCCGGATCAATGGCTGATCTCGCTACCCGTAAACTGCCGCTCGCCGGCCGCCATGGCGGTTCCTCGACCGTCCGGCTGACGCCGGCTGCTCCCGCAAGCCGCATTTCGCTGCGCGCGCCTGCCGATTCTGTCGGCGGTCTTTCGCAGGCGCTCGGCCTGCAGCTGCCGACCCGGCCAAAGACCTCAGCCAGCAACGGTGGTCGTCATGCTCTCTGGCTCGGGCCGGACGAATGGCTGGTCATCGACGAAGGTGGTGCCGATCTGGTGGGCACGGCTGGGTCGTCCGGCGTGCTGCATTCGGCGACCGATGTCTCGCATCGCAATACCGCCGTCATCGTCTCTGGCCCCGGCGCGGAAGCGACGCTTGCCGCCGGCTGCCCGCAGGATGTTTCATTGAGTGCATTTCCCGTCGGCGCCTGCTCGCGCACGCTGCTCGGCAAGGCGGAAGTTGTCATCTTGCGGCTTGATGAGGAGACATTCCGCGTCGAAGTCTGGCGCTCCTTCTCCGATTACGCTTTCGGCCTGTTGGCTGAAGGTGCGGAGGATGCGGGCCTTTAAGCCTCTTCCGGACGATCCTTCGGATCGAACTGCGATATGGTCGTCCATGTCGCAGTCAGTGCCGGCTTGCGCTCGTTTTCGATCTCCGCGGTCACGTCATAGGTCAGCATCAGCATGCTGGCACCGCGCAGGCGCGTTTCGGCTAGCTTGAAGCGGCCGCGCACGCGTGCGCCGCATTTAACCGGCGACATGAAGCGGATCTGTTCGAAGCCGTAGTTGATGCCCATGGTCTGTTCGCGGATCTTCGGCAGGGCGCTGTAGTTCATTGCCGAAAGCAATGAGAGCGTCAGGAAGCCATGAGCGATGGTGCCGCCATAGGGCGTTTCCGTCTTGGCGCGCTCGGGGTCGACGTGGATGAACTGATGATCGAGCGTTGCGTCGGCAAAGGTGTCGATCATCGTCTGGTCGACAACGATCCAGTCGGAAACGCCGATCTCCGTACCCGCAAGTTTCATGATCTCAACAAGCGAAATTTCGCTAGGCATCCCATCCTCGTCGGTCTGTGTCGTCAGAATCCTTTCTGGCGAATCGGGATCGAAAGAGCAACAGCGATCAGTATTCGAGAAGGAAGGCGACGAAGCGGGCGGGAATGGTGATCTGCTCTCCAGCTGGCGTTTCGCCTGCCGTCGTCAGCTGAGACCAGCCGCTTTCGGAGGCCGGCAAGGCGACGGAGCGTTCGTCCGCGGCGCGGTTGAACACCATCGCAAGCCGCGTCGATCGGCCGGTGGTGCGGTCCTCCGTCCGGATTGCCATGCCGAGCACAGACGCATTCGGTGCTTCCCAATCCGATACCGTCATCGACGTTCCGGCGGCGGAGAACCAAAGCACATCGCTATCGCCGCGAAAGAAGTCCATCTGGCCGAAGGCGGCAAAGCGGTGGCGCAGGCCGGCAAGCCAGGCGGCATGGCCGATCAGCTCCTCGTCCAGCGCCTTCCAATCCATCCAGGTGATGGCATTGTCCTGGCAATAGGCGTTGTTGTTGCCCTGCTGGCTGCGGCCGCCTTCGTCGCCTGCCGTCAGCATGATCGTGCCGCGCGTCGCAAAGAGCGTCGACAGCATGGCTTCGATATCGGTGCGGCGTTTGTGTTGGATCAACAGATCGTCCGTTCGTCCCTCGACGCCGTTGTTCCAGGAGAAGTTTTCGTTATGGCCGTCGCGATTGTTCTCGCCATTGGCCTCGTTGTGCTTGTTTTCGTAGGAGACGAGATCCATCAGCGTGAAGCCGTCATGGGCGGCAAGGAAGTTGACGCTGCGCGTCTGCGTGCGGCCATCGCGACCGAATATGGGGGAGGAGCCGGCAAGGATCGTCGCCAGATCGCCGATGCCGGCATTGCCGCGCCAGAAGCGGCGCAGGTCGTCGCGGGCGCGGTCGTTCCATTCGAGGAACGGCGCTGGAAAATTTCCAAGCTGATAGCCGCCGGGACCGATGTCCCAAGGCTCGGCGATCATGATCCGATCCCGCAGCACCTCGTCCGCCAGCATGGCGCGCAGCGTCAAGCTGTCAGGATCGAAGCCCTTGCCGTTACGACCAAGCACGGTGGCGAGATCGAAACGGAAGCCATCGATGCCGGCATTGCGGACGAAGTGGCTGAGGCTGTCGAGGATGAGCCTGCGGGTTGCCGGCTGATCGCAGGCGACGGTGTTGCCCGTGCCGGTATCGTTGACCAGTGTGCCGGGCTGGCCCGCCACACTGCGAAAATAGGTGGGATTGTCGAGGCCGCGCAGCGATAGCGTCGGCCCGTGGCGGTCGCTCTCGCCCGTATGATTGAAAACGAGGTCGAGGATGACGGCGATGCCCTCGGCGTGAAGGGTAGCGACCGTCTCGCGCAGCTCCTTCATGCCACCGGGCACAAGGCGCGGATCGAGCGCCATGAAGCCGACGGGATTGTAGCCCCAGCCATTGGTGAGGCCGAGGGGCGGCAAGTGCCGTTCGTCGATCCATGCGGTGATCGGCATCAGCTCGACGGCATCGACCTGCAGGCGCTTGAGATGGGCAATGACTGCCGGGTGGGCGAGGGCTGCGACCGTGCCGCGTTGCTGCGCCGGCACATCCGGATGCAGCATGGTGAAAGGCTTGACGGCGATCTCATAGATCAGGCAGCCGGCCTGAAACAACGGCTTGGCCGGCTTGACGGCGACATCGCGCGAGACGATCGCCTTCGGCATGATGTCTTGCGTGTCCTCGCCGACGATACCGAGGCGTGGATCATAGTGGAATGGTCGATCCAGTTCCTTGGCGTAGGGATCGATCAGCAGCTTGGATGGGTCGAACCATAGGCCTTGTTCGGGATCGTATGTGCCGTGAGCGCGCAGGCCGTAACGCGTGCCTTCCTTTGCGTCCTTTACAAAGAGGCGATGTTCGTCCCCGTCGCGGGCAAGTGGCAGACGCGCAATTTCCTTCTGGCCTTCAGTGTCGAACAGGCACAATTCGATCCGCTCGGCATTCCTCGACCAAACGGCAAATTCAACGCCATGGTCGGCGGGGGTCGCGCCAAGGGAGCGGATTGTCTGTTCGGACATGCTCGGGCTTTCCGGCTGGATATCTAAAGGTCCTTCCCGCTCCCCGCGTGCGGGGAGAAGGCTAAGGTGAGGGGCAGTGCGTCCGGCAAATTGTGCAGTCGCGGTGAATTTCGAGAAGGCCCCTCATCCGACCAGTCGCCGCTTTACTTCGTTCAGCCGCTCCTGGCCGCCTTCTCCCCGCATTTGCGGGGCGAAGGGGCTTAGGCTGAGACTAATATTAAGTAATAACTGTCGGTGCATCGCGGCCGGTGCGGCCCTTGATATCGGCGATTTCCTGGGCTGCGGCGATGAGATCGGCCAGCGCTTCCTGGGTATCGATATTGTGGCGGGTCGGATCGGGCTCGTAGCGCTCGATATAGACGCGCAGCGTCGCGCCCGACGTGCCGGAGAGGCGGAAGCAGACGCGGGAGCCGCCTTCGAAGAGGATGCGGATGCCCTGATGCTGGCTGACGGATTTGTCGACCGGATCGTGATAGGCAAAATCGTCGGCGGCGGAAACGGTGAGGTCGCCGATCTTCGTGCCCGGCAGTGTCGGCAGCTTTTCGCGCAGTGCCGTAATCAGGCCGTTGGCGGCATCGGTGTCGACGCCTTCATAATCGTGACGGGAATAATAGTTGCGGCCGTAGGTGGCCCAATGCTGCGTCACGATATCGATGACGCTCTCGCCGCGAACGGCCAAGATGTTCAGCCAGAGCAGCACGGCCCAAAGGCCGTCCTTCTCGCGAACATGGTTGGAGCCGGTGCCGGAGCTTTCCTCGCCGCAGATCGTCGCCATGCCCGCATCGAGCAGGTTGCCGAAGAATTTCCAGCCGGTCGGTGTCTCATAGATGCCGACGCCGCGCTTTTCGGCAACACGGTCGGCAGCGCCGCTCGTCGGCATGGAACGGGCGATGCCGGCGATGCCATGCGAATAGCCGGGGGCGAGGTTGGCGTTGGCCGCCAGGATCGCCAGGCTGTCGGACGGGGTGACGTAAATGCCCCGGCCGATGATGAGGTTGCGGTCGCCATCGCCATCCGATGCCGCGCCGAAATCGGGCGCATCTTCACCCATCATGTCGTCATAGAGCTCTTTGCAATAGACGAGGTTCGGGTCGGGGTGATGGCCGCCGAAATCCGGCAATGGCAGGAAGTTGCGCACCGAGCCGTCCGGCGCGCCGAGGCGGATTTCGAAGATTTCCTTGGCATAGGGGCCGGTGACCGCGCTCATCGCATCGAAGCTAAGGCGGAAGCCGAGGCTGATCAGATTGCGGATCGCGCCGAAATCGAACAGCTCTTCCATCAAGGTCGCGTAGTCTTCAACCGGATCGATGACCGAAACGATCATGCCGCCGACGTCTTCGCGGGCGATGCGATCGAGATTGATATCCGGGAAATCCGAGATCTTGTAGCTATCGATCACCTTCGAGCGCTCATAGATGGCGTCGGTGATCTTTTCCGGCGCGGGGCCGCCATTGCCGATATTGTACTTGATGCCGAAATCTTCGGTGGGGCCGCCGGGATTGTGGCTTGCCGACAGGATGATGCCGCCGAAGGCCTTGTACTTGCGGATGATGTTTGAGGCTGCAGGCGTCGAGAGGATGCCGCCCTTGCCGACCATCACCTTGCCGAAGCCGTTTGCCGCGGCCATCTTGATGGCCTTCTGGATGACTTCGCGATTGTAGTAACGGCCGTCGCCGCCGATGACCAGGATCTTGCCCTGATAGCCCTCGAGCGAATCAAAAATCGACTGGATGAAGTTTTCCGCATAATTCGGCTGCTGAAATACGGGAACCTTCTTTCGCAGGCCGGAGGTGCCGGGTTTCTGATCCGCGTAGGGGGTGGTGGGTACGGTTTTAATCATCGGGTTAAGCGCCTCTCGAGACTAGACTGGAGTAGAGAGCGGCGTAGCGTTCTGCGCTCCTGCCCCAGGATACGTCGGATTTCATGCCCTGCTTTTGCATCTGCGTCCAGACCTTTCGATCCTGGAAAAGGTGCATGGCACGGCGCACGGCCTGCAACAACCCCTCGGCGGTGACGGGCGAAAATTGGATGCCGGTTGCGACTTTCGCCTGCAGCCCGGCGTGGTTGGCGTCGATAATCGTATCGTTCAGCCCGCCCGTTCGCGCAACGACCGGCAGGCAGCCGTAGCGTAAGCCATAAAGCTGCGTGAGGCCACAGGGTTCGAAGCGCGAGGGAATGATAATCGCGTCGCAGCCGGCCTGCATCAGATGCGACATCGGCTCGTTATAGCCGGCGGAAACGCCGACGCGACCGCGATGGCGGCCGGCTGCGGCAAACAGCGCGCCTTCCAGCGCCGGATCGCCGGCACCCAGTATCGCGAGCTTGCCGCCCATGTGGACAATCTCGGTGGCAACCTCTGCCAGAAGATCCATGCCCTTCTGCCAGGTGAGGCGGCTGACGACGCAGAAGATCGGACCATCGTCGTTTTCCAGACCGAAATGCTCGATGACGCGCTGACGGTTCACGGCGCGATCCTTCAACGTCGTCACGTTGTAGGTCTGCGCGATCATCGGATCGGTTTCCGGATTCCATATATCGTCGTCGATCCCGTTGACGATGCCGTAGAGATTATAGGCCTTGCTGGCGATGACGCCCTCAAGGCCCATGCCGAATTCCGGCGTCAGGATTTCCTCCGCATAGGATGGGCTGACGGTGGTCAGCGCATGGGCCGTCTGCAGCCCGCCCTTGAGAAAGCCGACATCGCCGTAATATTCGATGCCTTCCATGGAGAAGGCGTGGGCGGGCAGGCGCAGGCCGGGGAAGATATCGGCGCCGAACTGGCCCTGGAATGCAATGTTGTGGATGGTCAGGACACTCGGCAGTTCCGGCGTCGGATAGTAACGCATGTAGACCGGCACCATAGCCGATTGCCAGTCATGCGCATGTACCAGATCCGGCCGCCAGCCGGGCATGAGGCCGGCGGCGATCTCGGCGCCGGCGAGCGACAGCGCCGCAAAGCGCCGCCAATTGTCGGGATAATCCTTGCCCGTCGCATCGACATAAGGACCGCCGGTGCGGCTGTAATAGGCCGGCGCGTCGAGCACGAGGAAGGAGATGCCGGCATGCTCAACTTCGAGCACCGTCGCCGGCTCGCCGAGGAGATCCGGAAGCTCCAGGCGAACAACCGGATCGCGGATGGCCTTCATGACGGCGGGATAGCCCGGAATGAGGGTCTTGGTTTCGACGCCATAGGGCTTCAGCGCGATAGGCAGGGCGCCGGCCACATCGGCCAGGCCCCCTGTCTTGATCAGGGGGAAGACTTCGGACGAAACCGAGAGAACCTTCATAGGTTACAGATCCAGCTTATCGATCATCGATTGGGTGATCAGGCAGATGCCGCTTTCCGTGCGGCGCCAACGTTTGGCATCCAGCTCCGGATCTTCGCCGACGATCAGCCCCTCCGGAATGGTGACGCCATGGTCGATGACGACATTCTTGAGCTGCGCGCGACGGCCAACCTTCACGCCCGGCAGTACCACCGCTCCCTCCAGCTTCGAGTATGAGTTGGCGCGTACGCCGGTGAAGAGGAGGCTGTTGTAGAGGCTGGCGCCGGAAATGATGCAGTCGCCGGCGACCACGGAGGATACAGCCGAACCGCGGCGATCCTCGTCGTCATGCACGAACTTCGCCGGGGGGCTGATCTCGGCATAGGTCCAGATCGGCCAGGACTTGTCGTAGATGTCGAGCTCCGGCACGACGGCGGTCAAATCGATGTTCGCCTGCCAGTAGGCATCGACCGTTCCGACGTCGCGCCAATAGGCCTCGCGCTCGAAGTCGGAGCGAACGCAGGATTGGGTGAAGCGATGGGCGACGGCTTTACCGTTCTTGACGATGTAGGGAATGATGTCCTTGCCGAAGTCGCGGCTGGAATTCGGGTCGGCCGCATCGCGCTTCAGGCAGTCGATCAGGAATTTCGTGTGGAAGACATAGATGCCCATCGAGGCGAGAGCGAAATCGGGATTGCCTGGGATACCAGGCGGATCGGCCGGCTTCTCGACGAAGTCGATGATCTGGTCCTTGTCGTCGACATGCATGACGCCGAAGCCGACGGCTTCCATGCGCGGCACTTCAAGGCAGCCGATCGTGACCTGGGCGCCCGAATCGACGTGCTGCTGCAGCATCCATTCATAGTCCATCTTGTAGATGTGGTCGCCGGCGAGGATGACCATGTATTCCGGGCCATAGGGCTCGATGATGTCGATGTTCTGGTAGACGGCATCGGCCGTACCTTCGTACCATTGCGTTTCGGAAACGCGCTGTGAAGCCGGCAGGATGTCGAAGCTTTCGTTTCGCTCGGGGCGGAAGAAGTTCCAGCCGCGCTGCATGTGGCGGATCAGCGAGTGCGCCTTGTACTGGGTGGCAACGCCGATGCGGCGGATACCGGAGTTCAGGGCGTTGGAAAGCGCAAAGTCGATGA
>ERZ781398.3416-NODE-3416-length-12375-cov-4.352029_pt1 | contig 12375 bp, 10 predicted proteins | sample MGYA00433077_ERZ781398 | MGnify/ENA primary metagenome ERZ781398 (study PRJEB29847, sample SAMN06458254) | wastewater metagenome | isolation source: Wastewater bioreactor | place: South Africa: Cape Town | study: EMG produced TPA metagenomics assembly of the... | reverse complement strand
GCATGTGACGGCGAAGAAGGCAGCCTGACAGCCGGCGCCCGTTCAGGCCGCCCGCCCCTTCAGCTCGACGCCAAGCGCATGGAGCGCCTGCCAATAGGCGGGATAGGTTTTGTCGACGCAGCCGGGATCGAGAATGGTTATTCCGCCGATCAGAAGGCCGGCGAGCGCGAAGCTCATGGCGATGCGATGATCGGCGAACGTGTCGATCGAGGCGGACACGGTCTGTCCCGCAAGACCCGGATCGGAGGCCACGATGAGATCGTCGCCCTCCTCCCGTCCCAGTCCCGGCCTGATCCGGGACAACCCTTGCGCCAGCGCGGCGACGCGGTCGCACTCCTTCACGCGCAGATTGGCGATCCCGGCGAAGCGGACGGGCGCCCGGTTGAACGCCGCCAGCACCGCGAGGGTCGGGACCGCGTCCTGCATCTGCGATCCGTCGATGACGGCCGGCAGGTTCGGAAACGCCGCGATGAAACGATGCGCGCGCGCGTCGGGCTGGGTGAAGGCGTAAGCCTCCACGCCGAGATCGATCCTGCCACCTGTCAGCGCCTCGATCCCCCAGAGATAGGTGGCCGCTGACGCATCTGGTTCGATGTGGAAGTCTGTGGCCGTGTAGCCGGTGGGCTGAACTGACCAGGACCCGTCATCGCGTGCCTCCACAACAGCGCCAAAGGCGCGCATGGCCGCGAGCGTCAGGTCGACATAACCACGCGCGCCGATATCCTTGCCGGTCAGTGCGACTTCGATGGGGCCATCGCCGAACGGCGCGGCCATCAGGAGTGCTGAGACGTATTGGCTAGAAAGCGAACCATCGATCTCCACCCTGCCCTTTCCGAAGCGGCCATTGCCGCGAACGGTAACCGGCGGGCAGCCGGTGGGGCTTTCGGCAGCGATGCCGAGCGAGCGCAAGGCATCGACCAAAGGCTTGATCGGGCGCAGCCGCATGTCTTCGTCGCCATCGACGACCACTGAGCCGTCGATAGTGGCAACAGCGGCGGTCAGAAAGCGCGTGGCGGTGCCCGCATTGCCCAGGAACAGCGGCCCCGCAGGCGCGACCAGCCTGCCGGTACTGGTGACGCGGAAACTGGTCGCGTCTGGCTCGTCCACTGCTACGCCCATTTCGCGCAGGGCGCGGGCCATCAGCACCGTGTCCTTGCTTTTGAGAGCGCCAGTGAGCGTGCTGGTGCCCTCGGCCAAGGCAGCCAGCAGCAAGGCGCGATTAGTGATCGACTTGCTTCCAGGCGGGGAAACGCGGCCGGTCAATGGACGGTTTGGCGGGATAATGGCGTAGGCAGGGGGAAGAGCGTTCGGCATGATGGGGGATCAATGCACCATGGCGAAGCGCTGTGCAACTTCGTTCCACCGGCAAGGCGAACTACCCCCTCCTAACCTCCCCCCAAATGGTGGGGAGGCGGGTGGCCGAACGGTGGGGACTAAGCCCCTGCCCTGGCCTCGGCCAGCGCTTTCAGATCCGCCGCAGCCAGCGTCACGCTTTCGCCGCAGCCACAGGCGCCGGTCTGGTTGGGGTTCTTGAAGGTGAAGCTCGAACCCATCTTGGACTGCTCGAAATCCATCACCGTGCCAAGCAGGTACATCGTGGCCTTCGGATCGACCCAGACATGGACACCGTGATCTTCCACGTGGTCATCGCCGGCGATAGGCGCCTCGACATAATCCATGGTGTAGGACACACCGGCGCAGCCGGCATTCTTGATACCGACGCGCAAGCCGACAACGGGCTTTTCGCTGTCTTCGATGATCTCGGTGATGCGCTCCGCGGCGGCATCGGTCAGCGACATGATCTTGAACGGCATAGGCGTGTGACCTTTTATCGGCGGTTCACGATATATAGGCGCAAATGCGCGGGATTACCACCAGTTCAACGCGACCTGAGCCTCTTCGCTCATGCGCGAGGCGTCCCAGGGGGGATCGAAGACCATGTTGACGGTGACGTCCTGAATACCTTCCACGCCGCGAGCCGCATTCTCGACCCAGCCCGGCATTTCGCCAGCAACCGGGCAGCCCGGCGCAGTCAGCGTCATGTCGATGGTGAGGTTGCGATTATCGTCGAGATCGACCTTATAGATCAGGCCGAGTTCGTAAATATCGACTGGGATTTCAGGGTCATAGACCGTCTTGAGCGCCCCGATCAGATCGGACGTGATGCGCTCGACTTCGCCCTCGGGAATGGTCGAGGGCATGGTCGGCTGGATGCGAGTATCGATGGCTTCTTCGGTCATTGTGCCTTCCTTAGGCGAAAAATTTCTGGGCGCGCTCGATGCCGTCGACCAGCGCGTCAACATCGTCCTTGCCACTATATAGGGCCAAGGACGCGCGGCAGGTAGAGGTCACGCCGAAGCGCTTGAGCAGCGGCTGGGCGCAATGGGTACCAGCCCGAACAGCGATACCGTAGCGATCGAGAATGGTGGCGACGTCGTGGGCGTGGGCCCCGGCGATCTCGAAGGAGAAAATGCCGCCCTTTCCGGGCGCTGTACCGATCATGCGCAGTGAATTGATGCGACTGAGCCGCTCATGCGCATATTCGGCAACGTCATGTTCATGGGCGGCAATGGCGTCGCGGCCAAGACCTTCCATGTAGTCGAGCGCGGCTCCGAGGCCCATGGCCTGCACAATGGGGGGCGTGCCGGCCTCGAAGCGATGCGGCGGCTCGTTATAGGTGACGCCCTCAAGCGTAACGGCTTCGATCATCTCCCCGCCGCCCTGATAGGGCTGCATGTCGGCGAGAAGATCGTACTTGCCATAGAGCACGCCGATGCCGGTGGGGCCATAGAGCTTGTGGCCGGTCATGATGTAGAAATCGGCATCGAGATCCTGCACATCCACCTTGGTGTGGACTGCCCCCTGTGAGCCATCGACCAGAACCGGAATGCCGCGTGCATGCGCCATCGCGATCATGTCCTTGATCGGATTGATGGTTCCCAGCACGTTGGACATATGTGTAACCGCCACGATACGCGTCCTGTCGCTCAGAGACGCCTCGAAAGCATCGAGATCGAGACTACCATCGTCGCGCACATCCACCCACTTGATCACCGCGCCCTTGCGTTCGCGGTGGAAATGCCAGGGCACGATATTGGAGTGGTGCTCCATGATGGTGAGCACGATCTCGTCACCCTCGGCAATGCGGGGCCCGCCGAAGGAGGACGCGACCAGATTAATTGCCTCGGTCGCCGACTTGGTGAAAATGATCTCTTCGATCCGACCGGCATTGAGAAAGCGGCGAGCGCTCTCGCGACCGGCTTCGTAGCCCTCGGTGGCGCGGTTGGCCAGCGTGTGCAAGCCACGATGGACATTGGCATATTCGTGCCGGAAGGCATGGTCCATCCGGTCGAGGACCTGCACCGGCTTCTGCGCCGACGCGCCGCTATCGAGATAGACCAGGCGATGGCCATGGATCTGCTCAGACAGGATGGGAAAATCGGCGCGGATTTTTTCGAGGTCGAAGGTCATCAATCATCCACCGGAGTGGCCTCTGGTCTCCCCTCCCCCTTGAGGGGAGGGATGCAATGGAGCCGAAGCTCCGGCCGCTTACTGTCCCAGCAACCACCCGTCGACGACGCCTTGCAGGGCTTCGTTGAGGGCTTCGTCCTCCACCGGGTCGAGCAGTTCGGCGATGAAGCCACGGACCAGCATGGTCTCGGCCTCAGCCTTGGGAATGCCGCGGCTCAAGAGGTAGAACAGGCTGTCTTCGTCCAGCTTGCCGCAGGTGGAGCCATGGCCGCAGACGACGTCGTCGGCATAGATTTCCAGTTCCGGCTTGGAGAGGATCTCCGCGTCATCCGACAGCATCAGACCCTGATGCATGAACTTTGCATCAGTCTTCTGAGCGTCGCGAGCGACGATCAGCTTGCCCTGAATGACGGACTTGGAGCGGCCACGGGTGATGGACTTGAACAGCGGCTGCGAGGAGGTATGCGGAACGGCGTGCGTCGTTTCCATGGTGATATCAGCGTGCTGCCCATCCGATACGAGGTTGAGCCCGGTGATATCAGCGTGAGCCTCGGCACCGCCCAGCGTCGGGAACAGCTGGGTGCGGGCGAGGCTGGCGCCGGCATGGATGATCAGCGTGCGCAGCTTGGCACCATCGGCGAGATGATATTCGTTGGTGGCAAAGTGGCTGACGCCAGAGGCGCTGAGATCCAGCGTGATATGGGTCAGCACAGCATTCTTGCCTAGGGCGATATAGCTGGCATGGTTGCCGACATGGGCAGCATCGGAGCCGGAAAAGGTCTCGAGAATAGTGGCGGCGGCACCATCTGCCACGAACACCTTGAGCGCATCGGCCACGTGGGCAGCTTCGCCTTCGATGCGGCGCTCGATCTGAATGACCGGATCGACGCTACCCTCAAGCGTGAGGGTGAGCGCAGTCTTGGCCAAAGCATTGCCGATATTGACGATGACGTCGTCGCGCGTGGTCAAAACGCCACCATGGGCCTGGCCGACGATAACGCCTGCGGGAGCCGTGGAGGCGTTCTGGATCACGCCATTGGCGACCATCAGATTGAAGGCGCCCGGCACCCGTAGCGCCGGAGCGCTGGCTTCGTTGGCAGGTTGCCCACGCGCTGGAACGGCGCGCAGCAGGGTCTTCAAATCGGTGTAGTGATAGGCCTCGACACGACGGGTCGGCAGGCCGGCCACGGTGATGCGTTCAGCGACCTGATCAGCGCCGACAGCCTTGAGCTGAGCAATGAGGGTCTCTTCGGCGGAGCCGAGCCTTACGGGAAAGTTCGGACGCATTATGCTGCCTCACCACCGTAATTGGCATAGCCCTCGGCTTCGAGCTTGAGCGCCAGGTCCTTGTCACCGCTCTCGACGATCCGGCCATCAGAGAAGACATGCACCACGTCAGGCACGATGTGGTTCAGCAGACGCTGGTAATGGGTGATGACCAGCATGGAGCGCTTACCATCACGCAGGGCGTTGACGCCCTTGGAGACGACCTGCAGGGCGTCGATGTCGAGGCCGGAATCGGTTTCGTCGAGGACGGCGAGCGAGGGCTTGAGCAGCGCCATTTGCATGATTTCGGCACGCTTTTTCTCACCGCCGGAGAAACCGACATTGAGCGGACGCTTCAGCATGTCGCTGTCGACGTTGAGCTGGGCACCGGCTTCCTTGACCAGACGCATGAAGTCCGGGGTCTTGAGCTCATCTTCGCCGCGCGCCTTGCGCTGGGCGTTTATCGCTGCCTTGAGGAAGGTCATGGTCGCGACGCCCGGAATTTCGATCGGGTACTGGAAGGCGAGGAAGAGGCCCGCTGCGGCGCGTTCGTCGGGCTCCATTTCGAGGATGTTTTCGCCGTTGAGTAGGATTTCGCCCTCGGTGACTTCATAATCTTCTTTGCCGGCAAGCACATAGCTCAGCGTCGACTTGCCCGAGCCGTTGCGGCCCATGATGGCGTGGACTTCACCCGGTGGGATTATGAGGTTCACACCCTTGAGGATTTCGCGCTCCTCGATACGAGCATGCAGATTGCGGATTTCAAGAACGGGAGTGGTCATCTTTTTTCTCCAAGGCCGGGGTCGCGTGTCGCGCCACCCGGAAATTGATCTGTTACAGGTTTAGCCGACGCTGCCTTCGAGGCTGATGGCAATCAGCTTCTGAGTTTCGACCATGAATTCCATCGGCAGGTGCTGAAGCACGTCGCGAACGAAACCATTGACGATCAGGGCGACGGCATCCTCTTCCGAGAGGCCGCGCTGCATGCAGTAGAACATCTGGTCGTCCGAGATTTTCGAGGTCGTGGCCTCGTGCTCAAACACGGCCGTGCCGTTGCGGCTCTCGATATAGGGCACCGTGTGGGCACCGCATTTGTCGCCGATCAGCAGCGAGTCACACTGGGTGAAATTGCGGGCATTCTTGGCCTTGGCGTGCGCCGAGACCTGACCACGATAGGTGTTATCCGAGAAGCCAGCGGCGATGCCCTTGGAGATGATACGGCTGGACGTGTTCTTGCCCAGATGGATCATCTTGGTGCCGCTATCGACCTGCTGATAGCCGTTCGAAATGGCGATGGAATAGAATTCGCCACGCGAACCGTCGCCGCGCAGAATGCAGCTCGGGTATTTCCAGGTGATGGCCGAGCCGGTTTCCACCTGCGTCCAGGAAATGTGCGAATTGACGCCGCGGCAATCCCCGCGCTTGGTGACGAAATTGTAGATGCCGCCCTTGCCGTCCTTATCGCCCGGATACCAGTTCTGGACGGTGGAATATTTGATCTCGGCATTATCGAGCGCCACCAGTTCGACGACGGCAGCATGAAGCTGGTTTTCGTCACGGCTCGGAGCCGTGCAGCCTTCCAGGTAGGAGACATAGCTGTCATCGTCGGCGATGATCAGCGTGCGCTCGAACTGGCCAGTGTTCTTTTCGTTGATGCGGAAATAGGTCGACAATTCCATGGGGCAACGGACGCCCTTGGGGATGTAGACGAAGGACCCATCGGTGAAGACGGCAGAATTGAGCGTGGCGTAGTAATTGTCGGAGACCGGGACCACGGTGCCGAGATATTTCTGCACCAGTTCCGGGTGCTCACGCACCGCCTCGGAAATCGAGCAGAAAATGATGCCGACCTTGGCCAGTTCTTCGCGGAAGGTTGTGACGACAGATACCGAGTCGAACACGGCGTCGACGGCCACGCCGGCGCCGAACGGCGTACCGGTCGGCTCGCCCGCGCCCTGCACACCGGCGAGGATCGCCTGTTCCTTGAGCGGAATGCCGAGCTTGGCATAGGTCTTGAGCAGTTCCGGATCGACTTCATCCAGGCTCTTCGGACCAGTCACCGACTTGGGCGCCGCGTAGTAGCTGATCGCCTGATAATCGATCTTGGGATAGTGGACTTTTGCCCAGTTGGGCTCTTCGAGCGTCTGCCAGCGGCGGAACGCATCCAGGCGCCATTCCAGCATCCATTCCGGTTCCTGCTTCTTGGCGGAAATGAAACGGACGGTATCCTCGGTCAGGCCAGGCGGCAGCACATCGGATTCGATGTCGGTCTCGAAGCCGTACTTGTATTTGTCGACGTCGAGCGCCAGCACCTGTTCGACCGTTTCCCGGTCGATCTCTTCCTTGAGGGTCGGAATATCGTAGTCCGCCATTCGGCTTCTCCTTTTTGTCCCTCGGCGGGTCAAGGCCGCCGCGAACGATAGACTTTTGGGCGGCTAGGCCGCCTGCCCTCCCCGCTTCCGGCGGGAAAGGAGCGTTTCGAAACCATCGAGAAATGCCTCGGCATCCTCGACGCGTGAATTCCAGCCGAAGCTGACCCGCAGGGCACATCCGGCAAGCGCCTTGTCGACGCCCATAGCCGCGAGGACATGGCTGGCGCCGACCTTGCCCGACGAGCAGGCGGAGCCTGAGGACACCGAGAGCCCCATCAGGTCCAGTGCCATCATGGCGGTGGCATTGCCGAGGCCGGGCACGGCGAAGTTGACGACATTGCCGATCCGTTCGGCTGATTGGCCAAAGATAACCACATCTGGCGCCATGGTCCGCAAGCCGGTCTCGACGGTGTCGGTGAGGGCGCGCATGGTATCAGTATTAGAGCTAGCGGCAGCGGCAGCGGCGCCAAAGGCAGCAATGAGCGCAGCAGACTCGGTGCCGCCGCGGCGGCCTTGCTCCTGCCCGCCGCCCGGAATCAACCTGACAGTGTCGGCATGGCCCTTGACCAAAAGGCCGCCTATGCCTGCAGGGCCACCGATCTTGTGCGCGCTGATCGCCATCATGTCGGGTGCAGAGGCGGCAAAATCCAGCGGCAGCTTGGCGAGCGCCTGTACCGCGTCGACGAAGAGGCTGTGGCGCGTAGGGCCGACAAGGGCATTTATCCGCGCCATCGGCTGGACGACGCCAGTTTCATTATTGACCCAGTGCAGCGCAACTAAGAGCGTAATGCCTTCGGCGTCCGCACGAGCAAGCGCGGCAACCAGTTGATCCAAATCAAGGCGGCCATCGGCCTGAAGCCCGATAGTCCATATGTCAAGGCCGGTTGCCTCTGCAGCCTTCAGTACGGCTGCGTGCTCGCCGCCGCTGACCACAATGGCATCGGGTGCAAATGCTTTGGCGCCACCGACGATTGCCTGGGTGATCGCCTCGGTGGCTGAACCGGTGAAGACGAGTTGGCGCGTCTCGGCGCCACAAAGGCGCGCCACCTGCTGTCGGCCGGTCTCGATCCGGTCCCGCAACGCCCGACCATGCCCATGGACGGACGACGGATTGCCATTGAGCTCGAGCGCAGCAAGCAACGCCTCCCGCGCTTCTGGCCGAAGCGGGGATGAAGCATTGTGATCGAGATAGACCGCAGCTTTGCTCATCGCGTTATCCGGGCGCATGCGCACCCTTCATACCTCTCATGTGCGGCTTGCGGGGTTCGAACCCCATCAAAACCAAACACTTCTTGAAATTCGAGGCCCAACTTCATTACAAGGGGCGCTCCAAATGGCCGATCCGTGGCCAAAACCGCGTTTTGAACAATTCTAAACTGGTTTTTCGGACCCATGTTTTAGGGAGCCCCCCGCGCTTAGTCAAGCCGCGCGGCAGCTTTCCCGGGCCCGGAACGACCGTTGTGACACAGCCGAGAAGGCCGGAAACAAACCTATGCCAGAAGTGATTTTCAACGGCCCGGAAGGGCGCCTGGAAGGGCGCTATCAGCCGGGCAAGGAGCCGAATGCACCGATTGCGATCGTGTTGCATCCGCATCCGCAGTTCGGCGGGACGATGAACAATCAGATCGTCTACAACCTGTTCTATATGTTCGCGGAACGCGGCTTTTCGGTGCTGCGCTTCAATTCGCGCGGTGTCGGCCGCAGCCAGGGCGTGTTCGACCACGGCATCGGCGAGCTTTCCGACGCAGCGGCGGCGCTGGACTGGCTCCAAATCATCAACCGCGAATCGCGAGGCTGCTGGATTGCGGGCTTCTCCTTCGGCGCCTGGATCGGCATGCAGCTGCTCATGCGCCGTCCGGAAGTGGAAGGGTTCATCTCCATCGCGCCGCCGGAAAACCTCTACGATTTCTCCTTCCTTGCCCCCTGCCCGTCTTCCGGCCTGATCATCCATGGTGACAAGGACCGCGTCGCGCCGCCGAGTTCGGTGCAGAAGCTGGTCGACAAGCTCAAGACACAGAAGGGCATCACCATCGAACAGCAGGTCGTGGAAGGGGCAAACCACTTCTTCGAAGGCAAGATCGACGAATTGACGGCCAACTGTGCCGAGTATCTCGACCGTCGTCGTCAGGAGATCGCGGACGGCGGCGGGCGCTGAGTTAGAGGCGCATTGAAGCGACCCATTGGTGGAACCCCGCCCTGAGCCTGTCCAGGGGCGAGGTTCCAAACAAAACGATCTCATGGTTCGACAGGCTCGCCATGAGGTCTCACCAGGCTTCAGTGGTTCAAAATGACCAAGTTCAAATCCGACTTCCTGCGCGTGCTCGACGAGCGCGGCTTCATTCACCAGATTTCCGATCCGGAAGGGTTGGATCAGCTCGCGGCAACGAGCAAGATCACCGGCTATGTCGGTTATGACGCGACAGCGACGTCGATCCATATCGGTAACCTGATTACCGTCACCATGCTCTATTGGCTGCAGGAAACCGGGCACCAGGCCATCAGCCTGATGGGCGGCGGCACTTCCATGGTGGGTGACCCGTCCTTCCGCGACGATCAGCGCAAACTGCTGACGGTCGAGCAGATCGCCACCAATATCGAGAGCATCAAGCGGGTCTACGGCAACATTCTCAATTATGGCGGTTCCAACCCTGCCATGATGGTGAATAATGCCGACTGGTTGTTGAAGCTCAACTATGTCGAATTCCTGCGCGATGTCGGCCGCCATTTCTCGGTCAACCGCATGCTGAGCTTCGACTCAGTGAAGCTGCGCCTTGATCGCGAGCAGTCGCTGAGCTTCCTCGAGTTCAACTACATGATCATGCAGGGCTATGACTTCGTCGAGCTCAACCGGCGCTATGGCACGGTGCTGCAGATGGGCGGTTCTGATCAGTGGGGCAACATCATCAACGGTGTCGATCTCTCCCATCGCATGGGCGGGCCGCAGCTTTATGCGCTGACCACGCCGCTGCTGACCAAGTCGAGTGGCGAGAAGATGGGCAAGTCCGCCTCTGGCGCCGTCTGGCTCAATGGCGACCTCTTCAGCCCCTATGACTTCTGGCAGTATTTCCGGAACACGGAAGACGCCGACGTGGTGAAGTTCCTCAAGATCTTCACCCGTCTGCCGATCTCCGAGATCGAGCGCATCGGCGCCTTGGGTGGTAGCGAAATCAACGAAGCCAAGAAAATCCTGGCGACCGAAGTGACGGCTATCGTGCATGGCCGTGATGCCGCCATTCAGGCCGCCGCGACGGCATTGGCGACGTTCGAGGCCGGGGCCATCGATCTGTCACTGCCGACCGCCGAGGTGACCCATGCCGAACTGAATTCCGGCATCGGTATCCTCAATGCCTTGGTCAAGGCCGGCCTTGCCGCTTCGAATGGCGAGGCGCGCCGCCATGTGGCCTCTGGCGCGGTGAAGGTCAACGACGAGAGCGTCGAGGATGACAAGCTCAGCCTTGGCGAAAACGCCCTGCTGACGGAAGGCGTTATCAAGCTGTCCGTCGGCAAGAAGCGCCACGCGCTGATCAAGCCGATCTGATGGTCCGAACACATTGACGTTTGAAAGGGCGTCGCACCATTGGGTGCGGCGCCTTTTTTATCGTGGCAATTCACGCGAGCGGAATTCAAAGAGCTCGCGGAACGCTCCTGGCACGAGAGCCGACAGCGGATTGATGCGGAATTGCGGGTTGTCGAGGGGCCCTTGCACGGCAAACGTCACTCCAAGCAGGCCCTCGCCGGCACGACCACCGAGCAGCGGACCGAGCAGCGGAATTTGCTGGAAGGCGTTGTTGAGGCCGTAGAGCGGCACATAGGTGCCCGCCAGATCATATTGGCGGCGATCGGTGTAGATGAAGCCACGCATGGTGCCGCCCACGGTATCACCCGACAGCAGCGCATTGGTCACCTCAACCCGGTCCTTGCGGCGCAGGAAATCGACTTGCGCGGCATCGAAGTCGAGGCGATTACTGGCCGAGATTGCCGCGCGAGAATCGGAGTGGTTGCCGAGGACCTGAACCACGTTCTTTTCATCGACGATGGCAAAATCACGCATGACCAGTTGGCCCGCTTCAACATCCTGGGTGCGATCTGTGGTGAGCACGAGGCTGCCCGAGCCGCCGGCCAGCTGCGAATAGACCCCGAGCAGGCGCAGGATGGTTCCGGCGTCGTTGAAGGCGACGCTCATGGTGCGGCCATTTGGCGCCGGGTTCGTGGTGACGGAGACGGCATTGCCCTCGCCGAACTGGGCCGTTAGTGCAGCGCGGCGCAGGTCCGACCCAGCAAGAAGCAGGATGAGGTCGACATTGAAGGCGGTGGTTGCGTCGTAGCCAACGGCCCGGTCCAGTTTGACATCGAGGGCAATGGTCTGGGTGAACTGCGTCGACTGCACGCCGCCGCTACCCTGCCCGAGACTGAAGAATTGGCTCAACATCGGCTTAAGATCGAGCTGTTGGCCACGAATGCGCACCTGATAGCCGCCCTCGATGGGTGCGACTGCGACCTGGGCACGATCTCCAGTGCTGAGGGCAAAGGTCGAGAAATCGGCTGAGACCAGCCCCTTGGTCGCGTGGTATTCAAGCCCGCCGGCCAGCGACACGGTGCCAAAGGACAAAGCGATGTCTTCGAGCTTTGTGGTATCGCCTTCGGGCTTGATGGTCGCCGTGAGGCTGCCGGGCGTGCCCACGGCTTTGTTGATACCCAAATCCTTGATGGCAAGACCGGCATCGCGCAGATCGACCAGCATGCTGAGGGCGCCATTGGCCATGGGTTGCGCGACGAAGCGCACCCGGCCGCTGGCGAACTGGGAAACATCGAAGCCCAATGCCGCAAGGTCGGCAACGGCCACGGTCGAGCCCAGACGGAAGACCGGTTCAGTGGTCGGTGTGCCTTCGATGGAGAGATCTGCCCTCATGCCGTCGATCTCGGCACTTCCACCCAACTGATAGCCATCCTGCGAGGCGGAGAATGCCAATTGGCCATTGCCGATCTTGCGGCCCTCAATGGGCTGGGTACTGGCGAAATCATTGACGCTGCCATTGATGACATAGTCGAGGTCCATGGCGCGGCCGGTTTTCTCGTCGGCCAATACGATGGTGGCGACGAGACCGAGATCGACCGAGCCTTCGAGTGCTGCAAGATCAACCGGCAGTTCGGCATTTGCCAAGGCATCCGGCTGTTGCTCTTTGATCAGGTCCAAGAGCGCGGGAATGGGTGCGGATAGATCGCCCGAGATTTCGACGATGCGTTCGTCGGGATTGGCATTGTCCAT
>ERZ781398.3414-NODE-3414-length-12376-cov-4.077510_pt1 | contig 12376 bp, 10 predicted proteins | sample MGYA00433077_ERZ781398 | MGnify/ENA primary metagenome ERZ781398 (study PRJEB29847, sample SAMN06458254) | wastewater metagenome | isolation source: Wastewater bioreactor | place: South Africa: Cape Town | study: EMG produced TPA metagenomics assembly of the... | reverse complement strand
CCAGATGGTGTCGCACGGCATCGTTTCGGGCGCGCTGTTCCTGTGCGTCGGCGTGATCTACGACCGGCTGCACACCCGCGAGATCGCGCGTTATGGCGGGTTGGCGATCAACATGCCGCGCTATGCTGTGCTGTTCCTGCTGTTCACCATGGCCTCGATCGGCCTGCCGGGGACGAGCAACTTCGTCGGCGAATTGCTCAGCCTGATGGGCGCCTATCAGGTGTCCACCACGATCACGCTGCTTTGCACCACCGGCATCATCCTTGGCGCGGCGTACATGCTCTATCTCTATCGCCGCGTCGTGTTCGGTGAGATCAAGTCGGATGACGTGCGCGCCATGCCCGACCTGTCGACGCGCGAGCTGTGGCTGCTCGCGCCGATCGCCGCCGTCGTGCTGTGGATGGGCGTCTATCCGGAGAGCTTCCTCGCGCCGATGCGTCAGGACACGCAGATGCTGCTGGCGCGGATCGATCGTGCCCGGCCGGCCGGGGATTCGCTGCCTACCAAAGGAACCGGGGTGATCCCCGCCGCTCATGCCGAAACCGTAGCGCATGGGGAGGCGCACTGATGGATTACGCCGCTCAACTCGCGATGACGCTGCCGGAGGTGGTGCTGTCGCTGGGCGCGCTCGCGCTGATGATGGTCGCCGCCTGGACGGGGCCGCAATCGAGCCGCGCCGTTTCGTGGACCGCCGTGGCGGTGCTGGCGGGGGCTTGCATCGCGCTTGTCGGCCCGGCTTCGAGCGGGGGCACCGCGTTCGACGGCATGTATCGCGCCGACGCCTTCGCCGCGCTCGCCAAGGCGATGATCTACGCCACCGCCGCTATCTCCATCCTGCTCGCGCCGAATTTCTTCCAGCATACCGCCGGGGACGACCTGAAGCCGGAATATCCGGTGCTGATCCTGCTGGCGACGGTCGGCATGAGCATCCTCGTCTCGGCGGCCGACATGCTGATGCTCTACATCGGGCTGGAGCTGCTGAGCCTCGCCTCCTATGTGCTGGCGAGCTTCATGCGGCGCGATGCGCGATCGGCGGAAGCGGGCCTCAAATATTTCGTGCTCGGCGCGCTGGCGAGCGGCATCCTGCTCTACGGCATCAGCCTGGTGTACGGCTTCACCGGCTCCACGATGTTCGACCAGATCGCGAGCGCCTATGCCGCCGCGCCGCTTTCGGGCAGCGGCAAGTCGCTGGGGCTGATGTTCGGGCTGGTGTTCGTCTTCGCCGGCATCGCCTTCAAGATCGCGGCCGTGCCGTTCCATATGTGGACGCCAGACGTGTACGAGGGCGCGCCGACGCCGGTGACGGCATTCTTCTCCTCCGCGCCGAAGGTCGCGGGGATGGGGATCGCGCTGCGCGTCGCGATCGAGGCGATGGGGCCGGCGAGCGACCAGTGGCGGCAGATCGTGATCTTCGCCGCGCTGGCGTCGATCCTCGTTGGCGCGGTCGGGGCGATCGCGCAGCCGAACATCAAGCGGATGCTTGCCTATTCGTCGATCAACAACATGGGCTTCGCGCTGATCGGCCTCGCCGGGGGAACGGCGGAGGGTGTCGCCTCGGTGATGACCTATATGGCGATCTACATCACCATGACGCTAGGCGCATTCATCGTCGTGCTACAGATGCGCGGTGCCGACGGCGAGCCGATCGAGACGATCGCCTCGCTCGCCGGCCTGTCGAAGACGCGGCCGGGCATGGCGCTGGGGATGGCGATCTTCATGTTCAGCCTCGCCGGCATCCCGCCGCTGTTCGGCTTCTACGCCAAGTTCGCGGTGTTCTACGCCGCGGTGCAGGCCGGGCTGTTCCCGCTGGCGGTGGTCGGCATCGTGCTGAGCGTGCCGAGCGCCTATTATTACATCCGCGTCGTCAAGACGATGTATTTCGACGAGCCGGCGGGCGAATACGGGCCGGGCGACAGACTCGAGGGCGGGCTGATCGCGCTGACGGCGGCGATGGTCTCGCCGCTCGGCTATCTCGCCATCCCGCTGCTCGGCGGCTGGACGATGGCGGCGGCAAAGGCGCTGTTCTGACCCGCATCATCACCGTCGCGGAGACGGGATCGACTAATGCCGATCTGCTCGACCTCGCCGCAAGCGGGGCCGGGGAGGGATTGTGGCTCCGTGCGGAGCGGCAACTCGCCGGACGCGGGCGGCAGGGGCGGCCCTGGGCTTCGCCGGAAGGGAATCTCTACGCCTCCACGCTCGTCCGGCTGCGGCTGGGCGATCCGCCAGCCGCCTCGCTCGCACTGGTCGCGGCGGTCGCGCTGGAGGAAGTGGTCGCGAAGCTGGTGCCGCGAGGCACGATGCTCAAATGGCCGAACGACCTGCTCGTGGCGGGCGCCAAGCTCTCCGGCATCCTGCTGGAACGGGTGGGCGATGCGGTGGTGATCGGGATCGGCGTGAACGTCGCGCACCACCCGGATTTACCCGACCGTCCCGCGACCAGCCTCACTGCGCAGGGCGCGGCGATCACGCCCGGCGAGTTGCTCGACCGGCTGGCGGAGATGCTCGCGGCATGGCTCGCCATCTGGCGCGGGCAGGGGCTTGGCCCGGTCGTGGCGCGATGGATCGAGCGGGCGCATCCCGTCGGCACGGCGCTGCACGCGCGGCTGGCGGACGGCTCGGCGCTCGACGGCGAATTCGAAACGATGGCGGCGGACGGCGCGCTGGTGTTGCGCTTGGCGGACGGCTCCAGCCGTGTCATCCACGCGGGCGACGTGTTTCTGGTCTGAAAGGGAAAAGAGGATGCTGCTGGCGATCGATGCCGGAAACACCAACATCGTCTTTGCGCTGGTCGAGGACCGGCTGATAAAGGCGCGCTGGCGCATCGCCACCGATCCGCGCCGCACGGCGGACGAATATGCGGTGTGGCTCAACCAGCTATTGATGCTGGAAGGGTATGACCGCGCGATGATCGAGGCGGTGATCATCTCCACCGTCGTCCCGCGCGCGCTGCACAACCTTCAGGTGCTGGCGAGCAAATATTTCGGGCATGAGGCGCTGATCGCCGGGCGCGCGCCGGTGGAGTGGGGCATCGCGATCGACGTCGACGAGCCGCAGTCGCTCGGTGCGGACCGCGCGGTCAACACGATCGCGGCGCACGCATTCCACGAGGGCGACCTGATCGTGATCGATTTCGGCACCGCCACCACCTTCGATCATTCGGACTATACCGGCGCATACAAGGGCGGGATCATCGCGCCCGGCATCAGCCTGTCGCTCGACGCCCTGTTCAGCGCCACCGCCAAGCTGCCGCGCATCGCGATTGAGGCACCGGGCGGCAATTTGAGCGTGATCGGCCGCAACACTGTCGAACAGATGAACATCGGCATCTACTGGGGCTATATCGCGATGATCGAGGGCCTCGTCGCGCGGATGAAGGCAGAGGTCGGGCGGCCGGTGAAGGTGATCGCCACCGGTGGCCTCGCCACGTTGTTCGAGCAGCATACCGATGTGTTCGACGCGATCGAGCCGGACCTGACCATTCAGGGGCTGGCGATCATGTGGGAAAACGCCCATATCCGGTGAAAGCTCGCGCCCGGATCGGATCGGGCGTGTCATGTCCCAGCCAGCCGTGCGGCGGTTCAGGGGCGCCCAGTTAGGACCAAGATGACCCCCGGTAACGAACTTCTTTTCTGCGCGCTCGGCGGCTCGGGCGAAATCGGGATGAACGTCAACCTCTACGGCACCCAGGGCAAATGGCTGATGGTGGACATGGGCGTGACGTTCGCCGATCACAGCTACCCCGGCATCGATCTGGTCCTGCCGGACCTCTCCTTTATCGAGGAGCGCCGCGAGCAGCTCGTCGGCATCGTCCTGACGCACGGGCATGAGGATCATATCGGCGCGCTGCCGTATCTGGCGCAGGATCTGGGCGTGCCGCTCTACGCGACGCCGTTCACCGCCGGGTTGATCCATGGGAAGCTGGAAGAGGAACGGGTCGCCGACAGTGTCGATCTGCGCGCGATCCGGCCGCGCGACCGCTTCTCGGCGGGGCCGTTCGACATCCGCTTCGTGCCGCTGGCGCATTCGATCCCGGAGGCGAATGCGCTGGAGATCAGCACGCCATTCGGGCGCGTCTTCCACACCGGCGACTGGAAGCTGGATGCGAAGCCGGTGATCGGTCAGCCGGCCAGCGAGGAGGAACTGTGCGCGATCGGCGACGCGGGGATCGACGTGCTGGTGTGTGATTCGACCAATGTTTTCAACGCCGACCCGTCCGGCTCCGAAAGCTCGGTGCGGCGCGGCCTGGCCGAAGCGGTGGCCAAGGCGCGGGGCCGCGTGCTGGTGACGACCTTCGCGTCCAACGCATCGCGGCTGGCGACACTGGGCGAGGTGGCGAAGGAGACGGGGCGCAAGCTGTGCGTCGCCGGCCGCTCGCTCGACCGGATCATCCGTGTCGCCCGGACGTGCGGCTATCTGCGCGACTTCCCCGAGACGGTCGACCCGGAAACCGCGATGCGCCTGCCGCGCGACCGCGTGCTGATCATCGCGACCGGCGGGCAGGGCGAGGCGCGCGCCGCGCTTTCCCGCATCGCGGAAGGATCGCACCCCATCTCGCTCGACGCGGGCGACACGGTGGTCTTCTCCTCGAAGCAGATTCCCGGCAACGAGGTGGCGATCGGCCGCATCCAGAACATCCTCGCCGGGCGCGGGGTTGAGATGGTGACGGAGAAGCAGGCGCACGTCCACGTCTCCGGCCATCCCGGCCGCCCCGAACTGGCGGCGATGTACGGCTGGCTCCGGCCGAACCTGCTGATGCCGGTGCATGGCGAGATGCGGCACCTGATGGAGCAGGCGCGCTTCGGATTGTCGCAGGGCGTGCCGCGCGCGCTGGTGCAGACCGACGGCGATATCGTGCGACTGGCGCCGGGCGAGCCGGAGAAGATCGGCCACGCGCCGGTCGGGCGGCTGGTGCTCGATGGCGACGTGATCCTGCCGGCCGACGGCGCGACGATCAACGAGCGGCGCAAGCTGGGGATCAACGGCCAGATGTCGGTCGCGGTCGCGGTGACGGCGAAGGGCCGGCTCGCGGGCCCGCCGCGCGTCCGCGCGCAGGGCGTGCCGGTCGAGGAGGAACGCGAGCCGTTCATCGCCGAGGCGGAGGAAGCCGCGGCGGAGGCGGTGCGTGATGCCACCGGCAATCGTGAGCGGCTGCGCGAGGACGTGCGGCTGGCGGTGCGCCGCGTCGCGACGCGCTGGACCGGCAAGAAGCCGATCGTCGATGTGCTGATCGTGGAGGTATAAAGCGATGCGCTGGACGTCGATGCTGGCGATCTATGTGCTTTTCTGGGCCTTTTCGGTCTTCCTCGTTCTGCCTTTCGGCGTCCGCACCGCCGAGGAGGCGGGCGCGGAGCGGATTCCCGGTCAGGCCGAAAGCGCCCCGCATGAGTTCCGCGTCGGGCGCACCGCGCTGCGCGTGACGATCGTCGCGACGATCCTGTTCCTGCTGTTCCTCGCCAATTACGAATATGGCTGGATCACCACCGACATGATCGACTTCCTGGACGTCGCGAACGGCCTGTAATCAGGTCACCGCAGCCGTTCGATCGCCTGCGCCAGCGCGACATAGAGCTTGCCCATGTCCGACGACAGCAGGGTCACGCCCAGCGGCGATCCGTCGCGCTGCGTCAGGATCGTCCGCAGCATCCCCTCGAAATCGTGGATGTAGCGGTTGACCTGATCGCGGAACGCCAGATCGTCGTCATACAGCCGCGCGATATCGCGCTGCTCCGTCGTGTCCAGCAGCCGAACCGCGCGCCGCGTGAACACGCCGCGGTCGCCCTTCAGATAGGCGGCCCAGGCGCTGTCGGCGATATCCGGCGCGAAGGTGCGGGTGATGTCGATCGAGGCGGAGTTCAGCGCCTCGATCAGCAGCGAGGCGCGCTTGGCGAAGCTTTCGCGCTCATGCTCCTCGCGCTCGGTGCGGGCCAGCTCGATCTTGGTTTCGACCAGCGCGGCCTGTTCGTCGATCTTGCGGATATGCTGATCCAGCTCGGCGGCGGCGCGCGAGGTGGCGGCGATGGCGTTTTCGGCGACGCTGGAAAGCTCGGCGATGGTGCGCTCGAAGCCCTGGTCGACCGCCTGCTTCAGCGCGACGACGCCCGATTTCTCCAGCGCCTCGGCCGCTTCCGGGATGACCCGCGCCAGCGTGTCGCGTGCGTGCTCGGCAGCTTGCGTCGCGGTGTCGCGCACGCGCAGCAGCGCCTCCAGCAGGCGCGGCGCGGCTTCCTCGGCGAGCCGGTTGGCGCGCTCGGTCGCCTCGTCGACCATCTGCCCGATCGCATCCGCCTTCGCCCGCCCGCTGGTGAGCGATTCGACGTTGCGGCGTTGATCGGCGATCACCTGCGCGATCGCCCCGATCGCATCATGCGTGCTTTCCGCCGCCGTGACGAGCGCGAGCAGTTCCGGCTTGGTGGCGACGACCACGGCCTTGGACGCGGCGAAGCGGCTGTCGAGCCGCTCGACCGCCGCCGGCATCGTCTCGTCCATCTCGCGCGCGGCGGAATCGAGCGCGGCGAGCAGGGATTCGGTGGTGGTGATCGCGCGCGTCGCCATCTCGTCGCCGGCCCGCAACGCCTCCGCCATCGCATGCGCCGAGCCATCGAGCGCGCTGATCGAGGCGGCGAGCTGGCCGGTCCGCTCGACCCCCTGCTGGTGCAGCATCGCCAGCTTGTGCTCCGTATCGGCGATGCTCTGGTCCAGCGTGGTGAGCAGCGTGTCGCTGACGCCGCGCTGCGTATCGAGCCGCGTGCCGAGGCGATCGATCACCTTCTCGATCAGGCCGATCCGCTCGGCGAGCGATTCGGCGCTCTCCTTCGCGGCAGTGTCGAGCGCGGCCTGGTTGGCGCCGACCATCGCCAGCATCGCCTCGCCCTGCGCGGAGATGCTCTTGCGCGATTCGTCGATCGCGCCGGCGGTGCGATCGAGCATCGCATCGACCGCTGCCGACATTTCCGCCGTCACCGCCTCCAGCCGCGCGCCGGCATTCTCGCTGGTCGCCTCCATCCGCGCGATATGCGCGGCGAGCTTCTGCGCCGCGCCGCCCGCTACCGTCTCCGCCTCGCGTCCGCGATCGGCCAGCGCGCTGACCTGCACGTCGAGCGCGGCGGCGTGCTCGCTCGCGGCGAGGCCGGCGCGATCCATGTCGATGACGAGGCTGGCGATCTCCTCCTGCGCGCGGGGCAGGCCGGCCATCAGCACGTTGAGATTGTCCTGCGCGGCCTGCGCCGTATCGGCCAGCGCGCGGGCGTGGCCGTTGGCCTGCGCCACCTCGCCGGAAAGCCCGCTGCCGATCGCGGCGAGCCGCGCGGTGGCGGTGTCGCCCAGCGCGGAGAGCGCCTGCGCCTGCTCGCTGAGCTGCACGCGATTGGCCTCGATCGCGGCGCTGAGCGTGGCGACGGTCTGCTCCAGCGCCGCGGCCTCGGCGCGCATCGCCCGCGCCGTCGCGCCGAAGCGGCGCGCCTCGGCCGCGCTCGAACGCAGCGAGACCAGCCACACCACCCCCGCGAGCAGCGGCACGACGAGCAGCGCGGCGACGAATTGCGCGATCCCGACCGGCGACATCCGGGCAAGCTCGCTCCACGCCAGTGCGACGAACGCGCCGATCCAGACGAGCGAGAGCAGCGCCAGCACCACCGGCCCGATCGTACGCCAGCGCGAGGGCGGCGCGATGTCGTCCACCCAGTCGTCGGCTAGCGCCGCGCTGCGTTCCGGCATCTCGAATTCGCCGAGGAACAGCGGTTGCTCCTCATTCGCCGCCACCCGGTCCGTTGGCGTGTTGACGGCCTCGCGCAGCCCGATCATCGTGGTTCCCCCGCTCATCGGAGCGGTTTAACACGAATCGACCGTCGACAAAGCGGTTAGCGCATCCGAAGCTGTTCGCTTCGCCGCATCGAGCCGCCGACCCGCCTTTGATGCGTGGCTGCCGCGCATGATTCGCGCCTTTCCGCGATACGCCGTTTGCCATCACGGTGTTCGACGCTAACAGCGCGGGAATGCTCGCGGGTCTGCTGTTCGCCGTTCAGGATGCCGAGGATCGCCCCGGAAGGCTGGCGGCCACCCTGCCGTTCGCCGGCGTCACGCTGATCGAATATCAGGCGCGGCTGCTGGCGGCGGCGGGCGCCTCGCAACTGGTGATCGTCGTCTCGCGCCTGACGCCCGAACTGCTCGGCGCGATCGCGCGGATCGGGCGGCGCGGGATGAGCGTCGATACCGTGCGCGGCGCGGCGGAGGCCAATGCCCGGCTGCATCCGCTGGCGCAGGTCGTCACGATCGCGGACGGGCTGATCACCACCGAAAGCGTGCTCGCCGCCTTCGCCGGGGAGCAGGGGAGCGACGCCCTGCTGGTGATCGACGCGGGCAGCGCGCCGGCCGATTACGAGCGGCTCGGCGGCGGGCTCGCCTGGGCCGGGATCGCGCGGATCGACGCGCGGCGGCTGGCCGAGGTGGCGGCGATGCCGAGCGATTATGACGTGCAATCCGCGCTGCTCCACGCCGCGTCGCAGGCCGGTGCGCGGCAGGTGCTGCTTCCCGCCGGGGGGGAGAGCGCCGGCCATGGCATCGAGCGGCGCGGCGCCGCGCTGGAGGAGCGCAGCCGCGCGGTGGTGATGGCGACGCTCGCTACGCGGCCGTCGTGGTTCGATCGCTGGGTGGTGCGCCCGATCGCGGGCTTCGTCCTGCCGCCGCTGGTGCGCCGCGCCGCTTCCACCGTCGCGGTGGCGGCGGGGGCGGGCGTGGCGGCGCTCGCCGGGCTGGGGGTGATCGCGGGCGGCTGGCCGGCGACGGGGCTGCTCGCCGCGCTCGCCGGCGTGATCGCGGCGGTGCTAGGAGAACGCACCGCGTGGCTGCGCGACGAGATGCCGCTGGCGCGCTGGCTGGGGCGGGCGGCGCTGGCGGTGCCGGCGCTGGCGGCGCTGCTGCTCGGCTATTCGATCGATTCGCTGGCGGCGACCGGGTCCGCGCTGATCCTGGCGATCGCACTGATCGCCGTCGCCGCGCTGGGCGAGCGCGCCGCGAGCGGGCGCGCGCGGGCGTTCTGGTGGGGGACGCCGCCGGCCTATCTGCTGGTGCTGACCGCGCTGACGCTCGCGCGGCTGCCGATGGCCGGGCTGGCGCTGGCGGCGCTTTATGCCTTCGTCACGCTTTCGGCGGCAATTGAGTTACTTCGCCGTCAGGCTTAGTCGCCTCTTAACGACATTAGCCTAATTCGATTCTCATGCCGGTCGATCAGAACGACCCCTTGCACGCGATCGCTCCCGACGCCGCGCCGATCTTCGCGCGCGCGGCGCGGGCGGACGCGCGCGCGGAGCAGCGGCTCGACGCGGCGATCGAGGATTTCTTCCTTTCCGCGCGCGACCGGCTCGACGACCGCACCCGCGCCGCGCTCCACGCCGCGATCGGCACGCTATTGGAGACGATCGAGCGCGAGCTCGCCGCTCACGCCACCCGCCTGCTGGCGCGCGCCGGCGGCGGGATCGTGACGGCCGAGCCGGCCGAGACATTGCGCCGGCTGATCGAGGCGGGGCTGCTGCGCGATCCCGAGCTGATGGCCGAGATGATCGGGCAGGTGCGGCTTGCGCTGCTCGGCGCCACGCTGATGGCGAATCGCGAGCCGGGGACACCGGCGACATTGCTCCCCCGGCTCGCGCAGGGCGGCGGCGGGGCCCGACTATATCCTCGCCGATGGGCGGCGTGATGCGATGGCCGGGCGCGGGCTGGGCCTGCCGGCCGCGCTGCATCGCCGCGTCGTCTGGTGGGTCGCGGCGGCGTTGCGCGAGGCGAGGGCGGGCAAGGCCGATCAGGCGCTGGTCGAGGCGGCGGTGCGCAGCATCGACGCGCATGACGAGGGCGCGCGGCTCGATCCGATCGCGCTGCGGCTGGCGGCGGCGATCGACGCGCGCGCCGACGAGCTTCCGGAATTGCTGATCGAGGCGCTGGGCGACGGGCGCGCAGAGTTCGCCGCCGCGCTGATCGCTTATGTCCAGCGGATCGACCTGCCTGAGGCGCGGGCGCTGCTGCTCGATCCCGATGGCGACCGGCTGTGGCTGGTGCTGCGCGCGCATGGCTTCGCGCGCGAGGCGCTGGCGCGGGTGGCGCTGCTGCTCGCCGACGCCGATCCGCGCCGCGATATCGAGGCATTCGCCGACATGCTCGATACGATCGCGGCGATTCCGGTGCTGGCGGCGCGCGAGGCGCTGGCGCCGCTGTCGCTCCACGGCGATTTCCGCCGCGCGATCCGCGCGCTCGAACGGTCGCGCCGGGCATGAGCGAAGGCATGACGCTGACCGCGCGGCTCGATCATGCCGACCGGCTGGTGTCGGCCGATGCCGGTTTCATGTCGCTCAACGATCGTGCCGGGGGCGCGATCGGCGAGCTACTCGGCGTGCCGCAGCTCGCGACCGTGGTCCGGCTGGCGCGGCGGCTGGGCATCCTCGTCCAGCGTTCGGTGGTGATCGCGGACGCGGAAAGCGACCTCGAATGCTGGGTCCGCGCCACGCCGACCGCCGACGGCGTGACGCTCTCGATCGCGCCGCTGCGCGAGCGGCCGGCGTGGCGCAGCGCGCAGGTCGCGACGCAGCTTGCCCCACCGCCCGCCGGGGCGGACTGGGTGTGGGAGGTGGATGCGGCGCTGCGCATCGTCCACCTGCCGACCGATGCCGGCACTGCGCACGGACTGGACCCCTCGACGCTGATCGGCAAGCCGCTGACCGAGCTGTTCACGCTGCTGCCCGATGCCGGTGGCGGCATGACGCTGCTGGAGGCGATGGCGGCGCAGCGCGACTTCGACGGGCAGGCCGCGATGGTGCGCGGTTCCGGCGAGCGGTTCATGCTGGCGGGCACGGCGCGGCGCAATGCGATGGGGGTCTTCGCGGGTTTCGTCGGCGGCGTGTTCCTGTCGCCCAGGCCTGACGAGAATAATGCCGCCGAGCCGGTGCGGGCGTTCAACACGCGGCTGGAGGGTGTCCTGCGCGGTCCGCTCAGCCGGATCATCGCCAACGCCGACAGCATCAATGCCGCCGCCGACGGGCCGATCGACGCGCATTATGTCGATTATGCCGCCGATATCGCCAGCGCGGGGCGGCACCTGATGGGGCTGGTCGACGATCTCGCCGATATCGAGGCGATCGAGCGCGACGATTTCCGCATCGAGTTCGAGCCGGTCGATCTTTCCGACGTGCTGCGCCGCGCCGCCGGGCTGTTCGCGGTGCGCGCGGCGGATGCCGGGGTGACGGTGGACATCGGCGGCGCGGATGAGCCGCAGCTTGCGATCGGCGAGTTCCGCCGCGTGCTCCAGATCCTCGTCAACCTGATCGGCAATGCGCTGCGTTATTCGCCGCCCGGCGGCACCGTCTGGCTGCGCGTGCAGCGCGATGGCGGGCAGGTGGTGGCGATCGTCGCCGATCAGGGGAAGGGCATCGCGCCGGAGGATCAGGCGCGCATCTTCGCCAAATTCGCCCGCGTCGATCCGCGCGAACCGGGCGGCAGCGGCCTCGGCCTCTATATCTCGCGCCGCCTCGCCCGCGCGATGGGCGGCGATATCAGCGTCGACAGCGCGCCGGGCGAGGGCGCGCGCTTCGTGCTGTCGCTGCCGGCGGCAGGGGCTTGAAGAAAAACGCCCGGCGCGTGATCGGCGCCGGGCGTCTTCATCTGGGCCGGAAGGCCGGTGTTCAGCGCTTGTCGACCGGCACGTAATGCCGCTGCGTCGGCCCGGTGTAGAGCTGGCGCGGGCGGCCGATCTTCTGGTCGGGATCGGTGATCATCTCGTTCCACTGCGCCACCCAGCCCACGGTGCGCGCCAGCGCGAACAAGGCGGTGAACATCGAGGTGGGGAAGCCGATCGCCGACAGGATCACGCCCGAATAGAAATCCACGTTCGGGAACAGCTTCTTCTCGACGAAATACGGATCGTTGAGCGCGATCTCCTCGAGCTTCAGCGCGGTTTCGAACACCGGATCGTTGACCTTCAGCGCGTCGAACACCTCGCGCACCGTCTTCTGCATCACGGTCGCGCGCGGATCATAGTTCTTGTAGACGCGGTGGCCGAAGCCCATCAGGCGGAACGGGTCGTTCTTGTCCTTGGCGCGCGCGATGAACTCCGGGATGCGATCGGGCGTGCCGATCTCATGCAGCATGTTGAGCGCGGCCTCGTTCGCGCCGCCATGCGCCGGGCCCCACAGGCAGGCGATGCCCGCCGCGATGCACGCGAACGGATTCGCGCCCGACGAGCCGGCGAGCCGCACGGTCGAGGTGGAGGCGTTCTGTTCGTGATCGGCGTGGAGGATGAAGATCCGGTCCATCGCCTTCTCCACCGCCGGGTGGATCTCATAGGGCTCCGCCGGCACGCCGAAGGTCATGCGCAGGAAATTGCCGGTGTAGC
>ERZ781398.3412-NODE-3412-length-12377-cov-4.097955_pt1 | contig 12377 bp, 16 predicted proteins | sample MGYA00433077_ERZ781398 | MGnify/ENA primary metagenome ERZ781398 (study PRJEB29847, sample SAMN06458254) | wastewater metagenome | isolation source: Wastewater bioreactor | place: South Africa: Cape Town | study: EMG produced TPA metagenomics assembly of the... | reverse complement strand
ATACAACGGAGTTAGATTTCATCTATCGAGATTATTTACAAAAACGTCTTGATTCTCTCAACATCAATCAATAAGAACAGAACAGGGGAAGGGCTTGTTTGTGTGCGTGTGTGCGTGTTTTTTATTTATCTTTTGAAATAAGAGAACAGAAAACACTCGACTGAAAATATTTTTTTTATTAGTATTCTTCAAATTTTATAAGTTAAAAGAAAATAATGCCACCCGATTGAATATTTATTCGATTGACTAGACAGTTGTTGATACTTTTCTAACTAATTAACTATCCATCTATCTTGACGACGATTAAGTTTTTTAGGTAAATACGTCTGTCGTTAGTCAACGAAATAGAGAAGAAAGAGAGAAAAAACTCAATTACATTTCTATGGAATTGTAATCTCATAATATACGATATATACAATTAATAGTTAACTAAGATGAATACTTAGAAAAGTCAGCTTCATGCTCCTTCATATTATTATTATTATTATTTCAGTTTACTTTTCTCCTTTTTTCTCTTTACATTAATCAGTCAGATTGCGTATCGATGAAGAATAAACAAAAGGAAAAAGAGAGAAAGAAGAAAGATCTTATTCTGCTTTCTTGCCAAACATAACGAATGAGAATTACCTTTTTTTTTCTATTAGATTGATCTTCGCAATCTTAAAATTCTAGTCAAATAAGAGAGAAAAATAAGAAAAGTCTATTTTTTTTTCTTTTTCTTCTTCGCTTTCTGTCTTCAGTCTGTTGTTGATCATTTGACGGAATTTTTTTCTTTTGAAAGGAAAAAGAAGACGTCGACAACGACGACATTGAACAGCAATTCGATTGAGTCTCTGTTTTTCTTTTTGAAAACCAACACTTCAATTCGTATGTTTATTCCTAATTAAAAACTAAACAAACAGTAAGTCAATCCAATGACGATATCGCCCAGATCAATTCTCATATTTAGGTTTTTTGTAATGGCCGATGAATCTGTTGTTCTCGATCGTGTAGCATTGAGTCGTGCTCAACATTTACAATTTCGGAATACTCGTCCGAAATCCGTGTCCGATGAAGACGAAATCGATGCCATATCCGATTGGTCCGAATCGGACCGTGAATGTTGTCCATTGAGTGATTTCGAGTCGACTTCGAATATCGATAGTACCCATCGTTACGATATACATATCAATACGATTCAAGATGACGATCAATTCGTAACTGAAACGCAATTATTCGAGAATAATTGTAGTTTCAATGAAACACCCGTCCCGATTATAAATGACAGTACGACAAGTACGAGAATATCATTTTCAAGTGATAATGACAAACCAACACCGTCAACTCAAGAAAAAAATCAATTTACAAATGCAAAAACATCGGCACAAACTCGAAAACATCAATCACAGCCGCCTTTGCTGCCTGCTCGGCGTGTTCAACAGAAAGACAGTTCGCCACGACGATCGATCATTAGTTCTCATGTTGTATCTCAATCAACATCCTACTCTCGTCAACGTAAGACAATCACACCGACTCCAACCCGAATGTACATTCGCCGTGAAACGAGCAATCTCAGTCATCAAAATCCGTTGACCAAAGATTCGATTCTCTCTCCGAACAGTTCATTTCATAGTCATGACGATACTCAACATCAAAGTTATTCACCAAATTTAAGTCAATTATCGCAAGGCTATAGTCTTGTTCCGCGTGCATACGAATTAAAGAAATTATTCGTCGATGATTATGATTACGGACGGTTAACCGATGTTTCAACATTGAAAACAATACCGCCACGAAATCGACAAAAATGGGGCACAATTGTTCATCCACCGTTTCCACTAGGCTATCAACACGTCACATCCGAACAATTAGCACAAACGGTCGAACGGTTAGCAAGTCCGATTCGATGTCGTGATCGACATACGCCGATTCAAACGCCATCGAAACGTTATCTATCTGTCGAAGAAACCGATGCTTTAGTAAGAAAGATAATCGAACGATTTCATTCGATTTCCATGTTCTATTTTAGATCAATCGATTGACAAAAGTGAAAACAATACGATCGCCCGATCAATATTGGCCTGTCCAACGGCAATCACGTTCTGTAAAAAATCTAAGTAATGCCTTGAAAACAAACAGCAATTGGAAAGGTGTTGGTATATCCGCTTGAAATAATTCGGTTTTCTTTCTTCTTGCTTGAACTTCAGGGTTTCCTGTGCGTGTATTTTTTTCAAAAATATATTTTCTCATTAAAAATTCCACTTATTCTCATCGTTGACAAAAGAAACGAGCGAAAGTGAAAAAAAAGAAAAGAGATATATACCGAACATTTCACAGACTTCATTTTTTCTCAATCAAAAGAATGACACTCTAGTTCGATCGAATGGATTTCACGTTTTTATTTTTATTTTTTTATTTAAACAAACACAAATAACAAGAATAAGAATAAAGGTTAACTGAATTCTCGTGTTTGCTTTGCTTGTGTGTTTAATCATCCGATGGATTCAAATCTTCTATTGTTTTTCGTGAACAGCTTGCGCCATAAATAATTTGGCTAGACCTTGTGCAGCGTATTGATTCATATTGTCACATTGATTGCTAATTTGTGACGCATTTAAAAGAGCATTTCGACGTGATTGCGCGTACATTTTGGTCATACGATCGAAATCTTCATCGAAAATATCATTACGACGATTGGAATCACGTTGATTTCGACGACCTTGTTGACGCTGAAGATTTTTTTGATAGCTCAAGTGTCGTCCGGCATCGGTCGAATATTCATCAACGGAGTCAATCAATGAACGAAGTTGTCGTTCGAGATTTCCACTGAAAGAAAAAACAAACATAAATAAAGAATTTATTTGGGTTTCAGGACAGAATAAATTACCTTGTACCCAAATCAAGAAAAGCATTGGCTTTTGTGCTCACTCTTGTTTGTTCGTCAATTTCACAGAGAAGTGAATTGACTAGATGAGAATTTCGAAAGACAACAGGCAATTCTTCGAATAGAGTTTCGAAATTTAAATTCGCTTGTCGAGCACTAAGCAAAAACAATCATTTAATTGTCAAACTCATGACTTTCAATACCTGTCTGGTGAAAAATAGTCTTCATTTTTCAAATTCTCAAGTGCAGCAGATGTTAAACGATAGGCTTTCAAGCTGATATAACCTTGCACAGCTAAAGCTTGATCTAGAAAGTTTTGTTTTTTACAAAAAATATTAAATAAAATTCATTTTCTTCGATGTACCATAAACAAGTGCGACTGATTCTTCAACACCGGATAATTGATAGGAGACCATATATTGTGCGAGTGAACGATTGTAGCTACTATCATAAAAACCGACTTGTAAATAGTCGGAATTGACTCGACGTAAACTACGCATGATGTCCTTCTGATATTGTTCGAGATCTGAATATGTGAAGAGAAAAATGAATTGATTTTTCGAGAGAAAAATTTGCCAACGAACCAAGATCGGCATTTTCGGGTTTGTTTTGATTTGGAAATGGGAAGCAATTGGTGACTTCAAGAGTTGAATCTTTAACTAAACCGAGAAGACCTCCTTGAGCGGCTTCGATTGTTTCTTCATGAGCGTGTTTAATAATTTTTAAAATAACCTGAACATTCAATTTAAAAAGCAAAACAAAACAAAACAAAATCATTTGTCTACCATAGCATCAACATAAACTTCGGTAACCGAATTCGATGTCGACGCATTCGTGCCAGAACCAACTTTCGACGAATAATTCATTTGCGAGCTGTTCGATGCCATTTCTTTTTCTTCTTATATAAAATCTAGAAATGAAATATTTTTCAGTTTTAAATACGAATCATCTCCAATGGATGAATGAAGTAATAACATTAGTTTCTTTCATCGATTTATTTTGACGAATAGAGGTAAAACTAGAAAATGCGGAACAGCTAGCGACACAATCTACGCGATCGATCAACAAATCTTAGCGCTCAACATTGATTTGTTATGCAAAAGCTAAACGGAAGAAAAAGAGAAAAATTTTGTTTTATCTATTTGGTGTCTGTCAAAAAGCTATTTCAATGAGTACAAAAAGTTTCCGTTCTCGACGATACCGTCCGAATAATAATCGTCATCATAAATCCGATAAACATCCTACTAATCGTACACCTGAAAAAGTAATTAAGGACAATTTACTCGAAGATAAATGTTCGTGTTTTTTTTTTTAAATTTTGTTAGATAATATCGAATTTAGTTGGACAATTTAATCTCTGGTGTGTTAGTTTACGAACAAAACCTACGTATGCATTTGATCATGATGAAAATGCTCATCAATGCACGGTTAATTGATAGAATTTCGATCGAGAATTGATTTTAATCCGTACGTTTTTCAATTTAGATGACATTGCCGATATTTCCGAATTTAAAATCGATTGGCAATGGAGCAAAATCGAAAAAAGAAGCGAAAGCGAATGCAATCATTGCCTTCTTAGCACAGATGGAAAAAAGAAAACAAGTCGGACTATTCGTACCATATATTGTGCGAATATCGAATGAATTTAATGGCAAAATAAATGAAAATCTTGAATTTAGATTCCGAGTCTATTTCGTGATATTCAAATTGAATTACGTCGAGCGACTGTTTCGACACCTGGTGAAATGAACACAACGAAATATTTGATTGACACATTGAAAATTTAGATTTAGACATTAATTCAAATGAATATCTTCTCGTCGATCGAATTATGCCGAAACGTCAAGCAAAAAAACTCGAATCTTCAATGAAACTCTTCGAAAAAATCTGTGATATTCGAATAATTACATGTAAAAAAAATCTTCTTTTTCTCATTTTCTATCGATTGACTCGTTTATTCAGTATGGCAATCAACAAATTTGACGTTCGTTTATATTGTTGGTTCAAAAGATCAAGAAGAACTCATTCGTGTAAAAAAACAAATGATCTATTTTCTTTTCAAAAACCTCTTTATTTATTTATTTATTTTTGTTAGCCATATGTCAAAGCATTGTTTCAGCCTGATAACGAACAAATGTTTGTCTATGGCGAGAAATTATTCGACGTATTCAATGATGATAAATTTCTTATCGACGTTTGTCAACGTCTAAAAGTTCTCTGTAGTATTCAATTAGAATCGTGTAAATTATTTATTCGTGGAAAGTAAATCGACAAATGAATTGTTTTTCATTTGGTTCTGAAAACAAAAAAAAATTCTAGTTCCGTTAATGTACAATGTTGTTACAATGAATTTGCTAATCTTGGTCAAGAATATGAGAAACAATTGGATGCTAGTGATGTCGTTAAACAGCTCGAATCGACAACAATTGAGAATCATAATGATGAGGATGATCAATTGCCGGATTATTCGGTGTATGGCGACGATGTTAATGCATCAATGTTAAGAGTTCTGAGAGAAGGCGAAGAAGAAGAAGAAAAAGAAAAAGAACAAACAACGAATACTCAGGATGTAAGTTTGGTTTTCTGTTTGAGATTAAAACGAAATGAATCTAGAAAACGAGCAAGAACGAGCCGATTGTGATCGAAGTATCAGATGATTCAACGGATAGTAATGATTTACAAGTTGTTCAAACCATTCAAGCAAAAAAACCCGATCCACCAGCAACGATCGTTCCGTAAGAATTTTAATTTCTAGTCAAATAACTATTTATCAAATCGATTTAGACCGGTTAATCCACCTGCTACATCAGCTAAGTAAGTCGAATATGTTTTGTTTCAAAAGTCTTTATCGATCAAATTAGAATTTCAACTCGAACTCTTCGTCATATCGTTCTCGATGGGCAAAACATCGCTCGAAAGTAATTCCAGTCACACTTATTTTCTATTTCAAAATCACATCATTCATATATTCCAGTTCCAATGATTATACAGGCTCATTCTCTTGGTTTCGTCTATCAAATGCAATCGATTATTTTAAAAATCGTGGACATGAAAATGTCATTGCTTTTCTACCGCTTTGTAATTACGTTCTCATTAAAAATCATTTCTTCTCATCGAAATCACTCATTTTCCCATCTAGATCTCCGAGATTATACTTCGAAAAATCTCCCATTAAATGAATCCACTCGTGAACGTCAAATTCGTGATTATTTAATCAATTCTCGTCTTATTGCATTCACACCATCGAGATACAACAATGGCCATCGTTTAGTCAACTACGATGATCGGTAACCAACAAAAAACAAACAAACCCAAGCAAACAAACGAATTTTCGTTTTCAGATTCATTCTTCAATATGCCGCTGACAACGATGGTGTTGTTGTTAGTAATGATAATTTTCGAGATTTACAACACGAAAAAAACTTTCAATTCATCATCAATCAACGGTAGATTGACACAATCGTTTGTCTCTTGTCAATCTTTTTTCTTTCTCCTTCAGAATTCTCCCGTTTGCTACGATCAACGATACGTTCATGCCAGCCACTGATCCACTCGGTCGAAATGGTCCCAATCTAGACGAATTTCTTTCGAAAATAGTCTAAGACATTCCCCCAACACTTAATTCTGTACATAAAAAGAGACAAAAAAAAACATCCCTTTCGATACGTCCTTCTTCTTTTTTTATTTTATTGATATATTGTGTGTTAAAACGAAATCAACGAAGAGTTTAGTTCTTTGTTTTGCAGATGTCTGATTCAGCTAAATGGGAAATAGCATCGAGTCTTCGTGACCGAGCTCGAGACGATTTCTTTGCTCTATTAGATCAAATTAAAGAACGAAAAGATCTCTTTCTCGATGCTGATTTATTTCCGTTAATTGATTTAACCTCAAATGCAACTGAAATTCGACAACATAACGTCGGAAATCTTCACAAACTCGAATCGATCAATAATGCTCAAACGAAAAACGCATGTGTCTTCTTTCTTCGACCGAACCTCATGCGTTTTCTTAATCTAGCCAAACAATTACGTCAACTCAACATTCGAGATGCACATATCGTCTGTGTACCACGGAAATTTCACGCATTCGAACATTTACTCGAACAAGAAGGTCTCTTCGGTCGATGTAAACTCTACGAATTAACATCATTCGACATGATACCTGTTGATTACGATGTTTTTTCCATGGTTAATTCTCATTTATATTTGAGTGTCTATTTGGATCGTTCGACCGATTGGTTGTCGACGATTTCTGCATCGCTGATTGACTTTCAGCAGTTATTCGGTCGATTTTCAACAACGATTTCGTTCGGTAAATTAGGATCGCAAGTTGCTAGACAAATAGAACGTGAACAACAACGTTTACAAAATATCGAACCAGCAGTATTCGGCAAACAAATTCAAACTGTAATTTTATTCGATCGAAGTGTCGATGTTCTCACGCCATTCTGTTCGCAAATGTGTTACGAAGGTTTATTAGACGAATATTTTAATGTCGAAGGTAGTCGATTGAAATTACCGAAGAAAGATGGACAAAATGAAAATGCAGCTAAACAATTCGATCATGTTTCGATATCAACGAAAGATGATGTTATTATCGAAGGCATTCGTGCGATGCATTTCAGTAAAGTTTTCCAAAAAATCAAAGGTAAATTTCGAATTTTCAGGAAGCCAAAAAAAAAATAACCGAATCATAATGTTTGTTTATGCAGCTCTTCTAGCGCATTTGAATAGTTCACAAAGTAGTTTTCGTGATCAAATGCAAGATGCATCGATTGGCGATTTGAAACTACTTGTTAATACCAATGTGAAAGAACATTTAAACGCAAAGAAACAAGTGACACGTCATTTAGATTTGTGCACGGACATATTCGAAAAGAAGACAGCAAGCGATTTTAAAGTTCAATTAGAAATCGAATCGAATATTTTACATTCGGAAAATTCCGATGATGTCTTTTCGTATATTCACACGATGATTTGTCGATGTGAACCAAATAAATATCGTGTCCTTCAATTACTTTGTTTATTTTCAACAGCAAACAATGGTTTGAATAAAGATATGTATGAAACACTTTGTCGATCATTTTTACAAGTCTACGGTTATGAAAACATTCCACTCTTGTATAAATTAGAACAATTGAATTATTTTCATGTTAAACGTACCTGTGATGTACCGATATCGACGAATGCAATACCAGCTGCATCTCGAGGCGAAGCTCTACTTAAAAAAGGCAAAATAGTCGCACAAAATCTAACAGAAAAAGCACAAATGCAAAAGACATTTTTTCAATTCTTAAAAAAACGTTTAAATCTAACACCGGAGCAAAATCAACAAGCACGAGCAACACCCGTTCCCGATATGGTAAAACTTCTCCTATCGATTTGCCAATCGAAAAATTACGTTTTTCTCTTGATTTCAGGCTGATGTATTCGGATCAGTTTACGTTCCACTATCCTGTCGGTTAATCGAAGAAGCTCTTATCAATCCCGATAATATGGCGACATTACAACACGATTTAAATCTACGTGGTTATCCTGATGCAAATGAACTCTTTTCGATGAGATCGACAGGCTCATCGACACGAATGCATACGCAAGATAATAGTCATTCCGTTTTGATTGTTTTCATTGGTGGCTGTACACTATCGGAAATCAATGCTCTGCGATTGTTTACTCTTAGTCGAAGTAATACAAGATGGCAGCTCTATTTCGCACCGACGAGTGTTTGGACACACGAGAAAATTTTCAAAGAAATCGAAAATTCACAATGATTTTTTTAGTATTTTTAAGCAATATACGTATAGCTTTCATGCATGTGCAGTTTTATTATTCTATCGAACAAAAAAAAACAATAAACAGTCGTTTCTTTTCTTTTTTTCTAAATTCTGATAATAAAATTCGTCGTAGAATCAAATTGATGTTCACCGACCTCTATTGAACAGTTTTTGTCCTCTATTAAAACGAATATTTCCGATATTTTCGAACGTTACGTTAGATCAGACGACAGTGTTACTATGCATCGTAGTCATCGAATATCGGACTATTTCCTAGCAGCAGCTGAGGATGCGGGCGCATCAATATTCCCCGAAGGTTTATTTATGTATGATTTACCATCACGTCGAATAACATCTCGAACATTGAATGAAACTGTTCAATTAGTTAAAAATGAGCCGATTTCGCCAGCATCATCGATTGAAGATGAACCGAATAAAGTTAATCTAACTACATCGGAAGATTGGTGGCGTCAAGGTGTGTGTGTGTGTTCTATTGGTTTTATGTCAACAAATTTGAATTGATTGTTGATTCATTTAGCAATCGAACCTCTTCCAACAAGAACTCTTTCGATTTCTCAATCAGCTTTCAGCATGATCGATGATGATATTTCGAATGAAACACATCAATTATTTTCTCTTCTTCCATCGATTCATTCTCATCAACGAATTATTGTTCATAATCAAACAATGATCAATCTAAAAGATATCTATTCCGATCAAATACTTGATTATGTTCAACAAATGTATGAACGACATTCAATACCGAATTTGAGCGTTCTTATTAAACGAAATTTCTTGAAAATTTACAAAGAAAAATCTATTCGAATGACGATGAGTAATGTGAGTTCGACTTTGTTTTTTTCTTGATTGAACAAAAACTTGAATTTAATAGAAAAAAATTGTCTACGCACAATTGGATAAGAATGGCAAGATTCTTTCGAATATCGACAATCGTTTATTCGATACAATCGAACAGTTTTATCATAACTATCAAATTCGTCGTAAACGTGATGAAAATCTACAATCGATCTATAAAAATGTTCATTATTACGATCAATCATTTCATTCGATTTTACTTGAATACGCTGAAACAATGTAAATACAGAATCTTTCTTGGCAATTTCTGCATTGGGGGGAAAAGCAAAATATTTTCATTTAGTTTGAAAATTTCCGGCTTGAAAACTCGCTTAATTTCTGATGAAGAATTAATTTCGAATCAATTAGCAATTGAAAATCTCTCGACTGAACTTCTCGCACAAATTAATTGTTGGCATCAAGGACGAAATGAAATAAATTTATCTGCGCAATCAACATAAACATATCGATTTTCTTTTTGTTAATAAGTTTAACTCATAATCAAATATTGATCGAAGAGAGTGAAAAAAATCAGACGTGAATTTTGATTTCTTTTGTTTTTTCTTGATTGAATATGAAAATCGTTTTATCAAAAGAACTTAATACATAAGTTGATTAAAAACCAGGAAAAAAAGAAATATAAAAATAAATGAAGTGAACCGTTACTTGGAAACGAACAGAAGCTTGTTATTATGTTTGTGAAGAAAAAGAAAGTCTGCTGGTAACTACGTCGGAGATATTCTTCAGTTAGACACATATCCAACGGAAAGAAAAGAAAAAAAAAGAACGAGTGAATTTTTCCGTAGTGCCGTTTTTTCTCTTTCCATGAGAGATAATAATGTTGAAAAAGAAGAAGAGAAAGAAAGAATTCTTTTTCAACATACACGCATAAACGTTGTCATGTAGCTTTAGTATAAGACCGATAAATTTTTAATAGATAGAGTAAACGACGCAGTAGAAAACTTCAGAGACGACTTTGTTTTCAGGGTACATTTTTCTCCTCCTATTTGTTAAGTAGGCAAATCTGTATTTTATTTGATTTGTTCGAAAAGAAAAAGAAACAGCATTCTTAAACGATCAAGTAGTGCAATTGATATCTACTTGAGTGAAACTATTTGTTGTTCTTTTTGCTTTCCTTCTAATAGCTATTTGAATGAATAGAAGCAGTTTGTTGTGTTTGAACAGACGCCTGACGAAAGATATTGTAAGGAACTTTGGATCGGATTAGTTCGATTTGTTCGTTGAGAATGATTTCTCGTTGTTTGTTTGTAGGTAAATTATTTGGTTGATGATTATTGAGTTTGACTCCGAGTAAGTTAACGATTAGTTTGATATTATTTAAAGTTTTATTTAGATTTGTATTATCAGCGAGAATCGATGATTGAGTAAATGGAATAGAATTTTCGATGGATGAATAATAGGATGGATCGATATAGATTTGACAGAGTGAAAATTGAGATTTGAGTATTAAATCAATGATTGAATGACAGACTTCGACGTGTTGATTATTTGTAATGAGTTCTTGTAGTTGTTGAAGAGATTGATTGGTAAGAGATTTGCTAGGATCGATTGTTGTTTGAATACAACGACGAAGAGATGAAGGATTAGTCCAATCGAGTAGAACATAATATGTTTTTCGCGATAAAGATTTGCTTTTTTGGCCCATTGATGAACAATCAGTAGAACTAATATCGAGATTAAGATTTCGATCCGAAGGTAGAGTTTGTTTTTTCCACGATTGACATGAACATTTACTAAGATCTAGATGACATTTCGAACAGAATATTGGTGGAAAACTAGTAGCTGTTTTATCTGTCGATCGATTGTCGGCACAAATCGAAATCAATTTCTTTGGACATGATTGAAATTTGTATGTCGTATTGTATGAAATTTGATATTTTCGTCGAATAAGTTGTTGTTGTTTTTTCCATTGAGATTGAATTTGTTTTAAATTCTCAAAGTCATTATGTGTCATCTTGTTTTACATTCGAGATAATTAACTTCTAATAAGATTTCACACAAATCAATAGTTTGTCTCTTAGATTTTCTTTTTCTTTTTATTGTTGAATAACAAAATTCAAAATCATGCCAACAAGTCAAATCTCAAAAGCAGACGAGTCGAATCAGCCAGGTGAAATATATACTTAATTAATTAAATATTCAAATGACAATGTTTGTTTTGTTTTAATCCATTGAATAGAAAGTGTTATACTTCGAGCTCTTGAAGGTGATCCAACTCGGCATAAACCATTGATCAATCATCCACCATCGTCATCATCAACGCCTGCGAACTATGAACCAATACCAGCTGCAATGTATACACTTGAAACTCGGTATCGACCGATACCACAGAGAGTTTTACCGCAACATACTGAACCGAGAGTTTATTATCTTCAACGAGAAGAACCACCGACGCCGCCATTGCCTATCGAAGGTTCGATTGAATCCGTCGAGCTATTTTATTTGTCGAGATTTTCTTTTTAGAATCAGATAAAATAGTGCCTACTGAAGTAAAAGATGCACAAACTGTTTTTCTTGAACCAAAAGTAACTTCTCAACCGATTCTCTACAGTATTGTTGGTGCAAAAACAATTCCTACTGTAAATGAACAGCCAACATCTATTGATGAGAACATCGTTGCGAAAAAGAAAACGCCTGAAGCAGTTGATAGAACTCCGGTTTTTTATACATTAGTATCAAATCCACGTTTTCAAGTTCGAATAGAAGAACCGGTGAAAGAAATACCAGAACCACGACAATCTACAATAGTTCCTCAAACAACAACCAATACTGCTCAATTAGTTCCAGTTTTGTATTCGATTGTCGGAGGTCCATCACATGTTCCTCAAGTCATCGAAATGCCAACTTCTTCTCAACCAAAAACAC
>ERZ781398.3410-NODE-3410-length-12392-cov-4.788603_pt1 | contig 12392 bp, 11 predicted proteins | sample MGYA00433077_ERZ781398 | MGnify/ENA primary metagenome ERZ781398 (study PRJEB29847, sample SAMN06458254) | wastewater metagenome | isolation source: Wastewater bioreactor | place: South Africa: Cape Town | study: EMG produced TPA metagenomics assembly of the... | reverse complement strand
TTTCGTATAACAAAAGAAGAAAGAAAAAAAATGACGGGAATCTACTTGCAAACTTCTTCGACCTCGTAACCAGCTTCGATTCGATGTCTGGCTGCAGCTGAAAAGAAATTCACAAAGAAAATTGATTTCGTTTTCGAAGACACAACACAATGAATACCTGTTGCACATGTTAATAGTAACTTTTCTTGACCAGTACGTTCAGCTTCTCGTTGAAAAACACGACTTAATTTCTAAGCGGCATTTACAATTTTCAAACTGATCTTTCTTTTTCGATTTACTTTGACTAATTTCGTATATCCAGTTTTCGAATGTGGTTCAGCTCCTTGATCTTTCGCTCCTGGATATTCCTATGGCAACAAATAAACCTCGATTTACCCATAACAAATCTCAATTTACCCAATCTAAATCCAATCCATCGAATTTATTATCTCGTAAAAACTTGACACTATTTTTTGCAAATGTTTTTCTACAACACAAACAAAACAACAGCAAAAATAAAGACAGTTTTCTTCTCTTCTCATTCTACATATTCGCAGCACTCTTTGACACTTCATTGAAACCACGAGACGCATGTGTCCATCCTCCAACGCTGAGAAGCACGCGTAGATCAGGATTGGCTTCCTTTAATTTTAATACACGCTCGTACATTCCTTTCGAATCGGCTGTCCATCCTTTTAAATCATCCTCTTCGTACGGTGCAATGACAAGACTTTCGAGTACTTTTCCAAAAGCGAAGTTAATATGTGTGCATAGAAATGGATCGATGTCTTCAGGTGTCAAACGACTGATGTTATCATATCGTTTCGCTGCCCAATTGGCAAAATAACAACTAATCAGTCCGATTGAGGAGTCAAAATCAATTTGTAATTCAAGCAAAATGTTTACTTACACACGTCGATAGACGAATGACGACTCATTCGATGTTTCATTTTGACAATTAGATTCAACTGAAAAACACAAATTTCTATTCAATGAAAATCTGAATTATGCGGTGAAATACTTTGTTTAATTGTTAAACATAGAATCGTGAAAAAATAAATCGAAATACTTGCCATCATTGTACATGAATGAATAATAACGACCAGCGGCAATGTTTTTGTATTGTGATGGTCATTGTTTTCGTCGTTCGTCGATGTTAAATCATGTCCGGACTAATCTCTATTTTCTTTTTTTTTCGTTTTATTTGTATACAAAAACCGAGTGTGTGATGTTTGCAAACGAACGACTATTCCTCTCATCTAACTTCTTCTTTCCTTGTTTTGATGATTTGATTATATTATACTATTCGAAATCTCGAACGTAGAACGATTGAGCGTCCTCTTTTGCACTTGATCTTGAACACCAACGACATCTGTCAACAAAAATAGTTCTTTGACTAGTTAAGGAAGTTGTTCGTTCATTGCAATGCTATTGCCTAGTTTGTTTGATGTTGTTGTTTTTTAGCTATCGAATGAAAAACTATTTGCAAGTGACACTTTTTTTGACATTGGAAAACAAAATATAACATGACTCATTTATCCAATGAGAAATTGCAAAATCTTTCAAAAAACAAGAGCGACTGGGAATTTTTGTTTAGTATGATATTATATAAACTAGTTGCAAATAAACGTCCCTTTCCTTTTCTTCGAACTGCATACCGTAATTGTCACCATCAACAAGACAAATGGCCGATCAAGAATTTATTCGAATCAATCGTAAATTACAAAAAATGATCGATCAATCGAATGTGGTAAATTTGAATTGATGATTTAGTTTTCTTTTTTTTATTTTTGAAAATTGTATTTAGAATGAAACTGAGGCATCTGATCTACTCCGTCGATTGACAGAATTACGTGTAACTCTATCAGTTCTCACAAATACAGGCATTGGAAAAACTGTGAACAGTCTACGACGATTAACTTCGAATGCAGAATTAGCCAATTCAGCTAAAACGCTTGTAAAAAACTGGAAAGCACTAGTTCCTGGTTTGTTTATTTCGAATATATTTATAAAAACTTTTTTTTATTCGAGTCTAGAAACTTCATCGACATCAACGACTAAGGATGATAAACCATCAACATCAACATCAACATCAACTGTTAGTAATGCTGAAAGCCAAAAATCAAAAGAAAAGAAATCTACACCGACTAAAGCTGAACCTACAGCAGACACTCAAGATCCATCGAGGTATTCTTAGCAAATAATATCAACTGAACTTCATTTTTTTTTTGTTTCTAATAATTTGCCTTTAGACTAAAATCACGTGAACTTCTAATAAATGCGTTGACTTCATCTGAACTACCCGAAGGATCGGCTGATCCAAGACAATTAGCGATTCGTATTGAAACCGGTAGGAAATCTCGTTGGATTTTCGTTTTTTTTATCTATTTTCTTTTAAGCTATATACAATGAATTGAAAGCCACTGATTCTAAATATGGAAATCGTATTCGAAGTCGTCTATCGAATTTAAAAGACAAGAAAAACCCAAGATTACTGCGAAATGTTCTACTTGGTTTAATAACTCCGGAGAAATTAGCTGTTATGACTTCAGATGTTCGTTTAAAATCATTTTGTTTCACTTTTTTTTTAAATTGAAATCTAATTTGAATAGGAAATGGCCAGTGATGCTTTACGAGAAGAACGAAGTCGATTGACAACAGACGCGATTAGTAAATATCAACTTGCTGCTGATGAAGGTGTTGGAACGGATCTTATTAAATGTCCTCAGTACGATTCATTTGATTTCAATTGAATTGAAAATCGAAATTTGTTTCGTTTAGATGTAAACAAAACAATTGTGCATATACAGAAGTCCAAATCTTAAGTGCTGACGAACCGATGACATTATTTGTTTTTTGTAAAAACTGTGGCAATCGATGGAGAGTAAGAATCAACAAGAAAAAGTCAATAAAAATATGGATTATTTTTGTTTTAGATGTGAAACAATGATCTATTTATTCCATTTAACCGGCAGTGATTGTACTTATCTTTAGAATTGCTACATCGTTTTTTTTTCTCATTTATTTTATTTGCCAATAATCAAGAATAATCGAAAAACTAAATATATATACACGTCTTTTTTTTTCAGATAAATTTTCGTTTTTTTCTTTTCGTGATTTTATTGTAAAAAATATGTCTACTGGAAATAATAAATCCGCAGCTCAATTAATGGCTGAAGCAAATAAAAAAGCAAAGTCAGCGAACGGATTTTTCCAACGTATGCTTGGCGCAGGCAGTAGTACGGCTGATGACGCTCGAGAACTGTTTATTCAAGCTGGAAATGCCGCCAAAGCCGAAGGTGATTATCCAACATCGGTCGAAGGTTATAAACGAGCGTTAGATTTAAGTACCGAAGACTATGAAAAGGCGCAAATGTACGAAGCTATTTCATCATCATATAAAATGTTCGATTTACCAAAATCGGTTGAACCATTGACACGTGCAGCTGAATTGAACATGTCACAAGGTAAATGGACAATGGCAGCGCAGATTTTAGAGAAAATTGCTGAATTATACGAGCAAATGAATGATTTCGAGAATATGGTTAAAAGTTTGAAGGAAGCTTTTCGATTTTTGAAACAAGAAGGACAAAAAGCAGCTGCCAATCGAGTACAAAAGAAATTGGCCGAAACATTCGTCCTCCAACATCAATACATTCAAGCACAAGAAGAATACGAACAAATGGCAGATAAAACTAAAGACGATGCCATGTTGAAATTTAGTGCCAAAGATTATTGGCTAAGGTAAATTGATATAGCAAAGAGTTTTTTGTTTTCTTTTTCTATATGATTTATTTTATCTAGAGCGACTCTATGTGCATTGAGTATTGATATTGAAAATGCGAATACAGCATTGACTCGATATGTCAACGACAATCCGTTGTTTGAAGAACGATCAACCGAAGTTAAATTATTACGAGAATTTTTTACGGATGTTGAAGAACAAAATAAAGAAGCTTTTTTAAAACATTTCGATGAAACAACATTAACACCGTTACGTGCCGATCGTATCGTTCGCTCAATGATTGATGATATTGCAAAGAAATTGAACGGCGATCTCGATCTCAAATAGATGATCAGCAATACAAATATCTTCTTCTCTTTTCTTCTCTTTTCCACTAGATTTTATGTATGTTCTGTGCAATATCGTGTTTCGTTTACAAGATATTTATTAAAAATCAATTTACTTCTATTTTTATTTTTTGTCTGTAGCGTTTCATCGTTCATTCCTATTGTCTCGCTTACTATTGTATCACTGCGTTTGATCAACATCAGTTTCACGTACATTTTTTCTTTTTTTTTCTATCAATAAATGGGCTGATATATTACGACGAAATATATTCTCTTCAAAAAACATACTTTCAACTATAAGAACGCAATAATGGGCTAATAGATATGTTGTGTTTCCGGAACTAAACACGCGCATTCAATATGAGTTGACATGAAACTTTGATGCATGTTGCTCATTTAAGAATATTCAACGATAGCAAAACAAAAAATAAAGAAAAGTCTTTTCCTATTTGAAATGGTTTTAAATATGTGTACCTGTTGATCTCTGTCCTTTTTTTATATTGACTTGTACTTTTTTCTAGAGCCAGGAAACGTTAATTGTTCTTCTTTGTCTCTAAGATTCTTAAAACAAGACGTATCTTGAATTCGTATTTAATTGTTTTCCTGTTTCGCAAGTATAGTATTATATACACATGAGATATTATGAATAGTTCTATCAAAGTAAATCTCATTGACAGACAACAACTTTTATTTGAAAAGAAACAGCCACTTAGACTAAGTTCAAAGAAATGGTGATTGGGTACTTTTAATTTATAATTTGTCTTATCTACAAAAAGTCGGTAAAATAAAGTTTCCTCGTCGTTCTTTCGAATTTTTTGCCATAAAATCTATTTTGGCAAGTAAAAATGTTCTAAAAGGAAGTTTAATTTGGATCAAAAATTTCAAAAAAATAAAACAAATGTCAAAGTTATAGGAACATTGAGGGGGTTCGTAAACAAATTACAAAAGAAAAGCATCAAGAACAGAATTATTTGAATTTTATTAAAAATAATTTTTCTATTTTCTTTCTCAATAAATGAAAAAATTGTTATTCCGCTAAATTAACATACACGTAGTTGTGCACTTATCGTTCAGGAAAAAGAATGATAGGGTAAAGAAACGCGCTAATTAATGATACGATTCTCTAAATCTGGATGTACTTTTTTTTAAATAATATCCTAGGTTTTTAGTTTTCAATGTCACGTCTTTCCTTTCCCTTCGAAGGCGTATACAAAAACATATTTGAAACTTGAAATTAATAATGTTTGTATTATATTTTTCTTTAAAAATAGAGCACTGACATTCGTTTTCTGGTCAGACAAAATTCTGCGACGAAAATGTTTTTGTTTTCTAAAAATAAAAATGTGTCGCTGTTACACAAAACGATGCTTTTCTTTCAAATGATTAACATAAAACAGAAAGTCTGTTTTTAATCGAAATGTCCTGTAATTTTTAATTCTATAAAAGTGCACTGGAGAGGAGAACTGTCGACTAATCGTCACGAATGTTTTTGTAGTTGACATACAATTTAGTAATTCATGAGTAAACGGTAATTGTCAGGGTCAATTTCCCTTTTCTTACGTTGAATATATGAAATACTTATAACGAACAGGAGTCGAACTCAAGTATTGAAAGAATTTAACTCGGAAATGTTTGTTTATTTCATTTTTTTTCTCATGTTCGATGGCGTATATTTGATTCAAGCAAGATTTTCGAAACTCGTTTTTGTTGACAAGAAAAAAGGTGAAATGGTAAAAAGGATGTCGATTTTATTTCTCATATCTTTGTTGTTTTCCTGTTGTGCATTGTCACATTTAGAAATCATGACTTTTTCTAAAATATATTTTCGTCAAACAACGAAATCTACAAGAAGTTAGAAGAAAGACTTGTGCTACACTTCGGTTCAAATGAACTTTTCTTCCTTCGTCTTGACACAATAACCCTCTGTTTTCTTCTTCTTCTCGGTCTACGCATGTTCCCGTTTTTCTACTTTTCTTCTTGTTTTTTCTAACTTAAAAATAACTCATCAAATTTCTGTTCCTCTACGGGTTCAAAAGATAAAATAATATCAGGTCTGCAATTTACTAAGACTGTTCTTTATAATTAAAACATGCAGGCTAAATTACATGTTTTTTTATAAAGTCAAGTTATTTACATAATCTGCATATCGCGACTACGCTAAAGCAAAGAAGATAAAGTTTGTTTTTATTTTAGAAAATCTTTACTATTTTGTGTCAATCGTCGTACTTCAAAAGATGATTAAAAGAAAAAACTTGGAGGCAATGTCTTCGGATTCTCATTTGAAATGTTTCGTCTGTGGTGATAGTTCTCGTGGTGTTAATTTCGGCTTATTGACTTGCATGCCATGTAAATCATTTTTTCGTAAAAATGTTTTTAAAAAACCAGTAAGTTAAGTTTTAGTTTTGATTAATTGAGAAGTAATTTTCATGTTCACAGAGTCTTAACTGTAATTTTAATAACGATTGCTCAATAACCAAGTTAACGCGTAGTTTCTGTGCACAGTGTCGATTGAAAAAATGTCTCAAATTAGGAATGGATCCTGATCTCATTCGAAAAGTACCTCAACCAAATTCGAGTTCTAAAAAATGTCTCGTTCGACAAAAATCATCAACTCTACCAACAGTAATTCAATTGACTGTTAATTAAAATCTCGATTTTCAAAGAAGAAATTCTTCTTCTTTCAGCCACTATCAATCGGTCTTCTCAATAACGATCGTTCATTGCTATCATCCGATGAATGGACCGTTCTTTCGAGTTTCATTCGTGGTTACAATGAACACGACACTTGTAAAAATATCGAATACTATGTCAATGAACTATCATCTCTACCGCCTAAACTTCGTATGCGAACACCAACTGCAACTAACATATTGCTTCAATATACTGCTGGTATACGACCATTAATTCGACATATACTGAAATATCATAATTCATCTTTGGATGTTTATCGAGCTGTTGCAAAACATAATTTATATTGTACAGGCGCATTTAATGGTTTGTTTATTTGTCGACAGTTTCGATTATTTGAAAATCCTGATTTTGGCGATTTTTGTTTGACTTTTTGTGGATTGGAACTTACACTTGAAGCTGTTCGAGCTGCTTCACGTTGCGAAGCAAATGGAAATCTAATTAAGATTATGTTGATGATTTTTGCATTCTCAAGTAATTGCTCAATTCTAATCTATGATGAAACAGAATCTCTTTCGACTATGACAAGTTCAATTGATCTTATTCGAATTCAGAATATCTATGTAACTATATTTTGGAAATATTTACTCTATTTATACGATTACAATGAAGCGATCATTCGTTATTCGAATATAATTAAAAGTTTTCTTGATCTTATTAAAATATTAACACCATTATCAAATAATAGAAATAATTTAATCACTGAAACAGTTAGAGCTGAACTCGAACGGACGTTAGTTATTCAAGATTAATTTGAACAAGTTTTCTTTTGTTGTGATCGTCTTACATGTATTCTTCTTTCATCCAAATAAAGTCGAATTCTATTTAAGAACTGCTAATAGACAGAAAAGTTTCGTATAACTTGATAACGACTGGAAAATTCGTCAGAATAAAAACGAACAACGGAAGCATATGTGCAAAAAAGAACATTGCCTAGTCTTGTCGAAAACACATAACTATTAAGTAAAGCAATCTGTTACCATGTTCTATTGTTTTCGATTTGTATAAAAACGAACTAGTGTTTGTTGTTCGAAACAGTTTCAATTTACCAATCATTTGACTATTCATCGAGATGAATTCATTCTACTGCTGTTTATTTGTTGTTTTAATTGCTTTGACTAGTCAAGCAAACGCTGCTTGTCTCAAAGGAAAACTTAAAAACGCAACAATAGTCGATGACAATGGTGATTGTAACTCTCAAATTTATTTGTTTTTCTTTACGAAAAAAATCATTTTTTGTTAGGAAATACGATCGTGGAATCTTATTGCTTATATTCAAATGAAAAACATGCAGTCAATACAGAATGGGTATATTCATATCCCACTTGTCTTTCGTGTACTTGTACCACAGTTTTATCGTGTTGCGGGTACGAATAAAATCAAAGATGATAATTATTATGATTATACTTTAATTCGAATATTTTAGATACGGTAGAGGCATTTCTGACTATCCAGTGCCAGAGGGTTGTCGATTTGCTGATGGCACATGCGATGTTCTTGTGAAAATAAATGACCCATCGCAAAGATGTTAAGACAATGCTGCTACAGCAATTAATCCATAAAAAGTCCTATTTTTTTTCCTAAAGATTCAATTTCTTCAATAAAATAAATATTCACTGATTCATCGATTATACGTATATTGTTTTTTATTTAAAAGGAATCGTTATTTTCTATAGCAATTTACGATAAATAGATTGATCATACATTACATTGTCAATGTACGAGACTTTTTTTTTTGACATACATATACGTATATAGACTAATTGAAAAGATCTCTGACAGCTTGAATTGTCCTATTGACTTCTATTGCAAATCCATTGCAGCAATTAAACAGAATTAATTAGTGTATTACCAAGAATATTGACATCAGAATCATGTTATGGATAGAAACAGCGTTTTGTTTAACGACATACGTATATATCTCAGGCAAACAAGAAATATATTGACCTTTTCAGATTTCTTTTTATGTCGTTTAGTTAGACAGACATAATCATCATCATCATCGTCATCGACGCAAATATTGCTTCTATCTATTTATTTTTTTCCTCTCCAAGAGACAATCAAGCATGAAGGAACAACAACAACAACAACAACAGCAGCAGACGAGCAAAGAAAAAGATTGGTTGATACTATGACTATCTCTCTCTCTCTCTCTCTCTGGATATGGACAAAAGATTAAGTTGTGCAGGAAAAGAAAAAAAAAGAACGCAAGAATATTACGTGCATTGCAGTAGTTAGAATAACAACAAGCGATATTTTTCTTCGTTCGATGCAACAATATTCAATAGTTTCTCGAAGTGTTGATAGAAAGGGAAAAAGGAAAAGAAAGAGAAAAGAGAGAAAAAAAGAAAGAAAGATGGATTGCATCGAATGTATTGATATTCTCATAAAAAAACGCTTACACGCGCTTCAGACAAGTTCTACCGAATGGTGCTAATATTAACGAACATTTACTATCGACAATCTGGGTTCGCCACAATCGAAAACATCATCGCCTATTCATTCATTCGCACGTTCACAGCCAAATTTCAACACAGCAATTGGTCTTTCAAATATTCCACATGATGTTAATACACAAACAACAACAACAACAACTCGTCCTATCGAAATACCGTTTGAACCCTCGTCATCGATTGATAATCATATAATCAATTTCGAGCAACAATTCGATATGAATTACGTTCCAATGAATCGAGGACGAGACCAATCTTCTGCATCTCCTGGTCCATTTCATAATTCAAGTACATTATACATTAATCAACAAAGACCTATTCTACAATTACCACGGCCGAGGTTTAATTTAACAGTCAATGGACATCTTCAACATCATCATCCTCCTCCTCATCGAACACATGACTTCTCGCGAATAACAATTCGAGCGCCGGATATACGTCCTCCACGTACACCCATATCATTTCATCCAGTTTTGTCCCCAGTTCATACGAACGATACGAATCCATCGTCAATCAATGATGTTCAACGAAAACTAGCTGCATTAACATTACGTTTAGAAAAAGAACTTGAAAATGAGGCAACTGTTGGCGAATATTACGGACAATGTACAAAATGTGGACAATCAGTGACTGGCTCGGCAGACGCTTGTCAAGCCATGGGAGAATTATATCATAATGATTGTTTTAAATGTGTCGTTTGTTCGAGAATATTGAAAGGAAAAGCTTTCTATCGAGTTCAAGATCAAGTCTATTGTGAAGAAGATTATCTAGTAACGAAAAACAAGCCAAACGAAAGAAATATTTTCATTGATTTCAATCTTTTAGTTCACAGGTTTTCAACAAACAATTGAAAAATGTTCGATTTGTGATCATTTAATTATGGACAAGGTATTTCAAAGTCTTTCGATTAACTAAATCTTCTGTTTCCATTTGAAAAGATGCTTCAAGCACTTGGAAATACCTATCATCCCGGATGTTTCCGTTGTTCGATATGTAATGAATGTCTCGATGGTCTTCCATTTACTGTCGATAAAGATCGACGATTATACTGTTTATATGATTATCATAAGTAGGACTGGCAATGTAGAACAACATATTGAATTTGTTTTTTTTTTGTGCAGTACTTATGCTCCACGTTGTGCTAAGTGTGCTTATCCGATTTGTCCAGAAGAAGTAAACGAGAACGACAAACAAAAGTGAAAAAAACTTTGATTTTTATTTTTCTTCAGGGTTCCGATGAAAGTGTTCGTGTTATTGCAATGAATAAAAGTTTTCATATCGACTGTTATCGATGTGAAGTAAAACTGCTTGCAGATAAATTTCAAACATTTTTTTTGTTTAAATTTCTTTTTCCTCTTAGGATTGTCAATGTAATTTAAGTGATGAACAAGCAATAGCTGTTTTAGGTGGTTGTTGTCCATTATCCGACGGAACACTATTATGTTATCGATGTCGAATGCATCGTACATCTACTGATACCTAAATGAGTTCAGAACAGATATCATTCGAACAAAATTTGATGTTTTTTTTTTCTTCCTCTTTTCGTTTTCTTTATTATTATTATTAATTTAAAATAAACTATCAAAACAAACTTATCAATGAAATCTTTTGCGAAAAATGTAAAAAGGTTTTGGAGTGAAAACACACGCACGCACACACACACGGGCACTTATCATAGAAAAACAAGCGAAATGATCGATTTGCATTTGATTGCGTAGTTAAAAACATAAAAGCGAACGAAAGAGAAAACAAACAAGATTTGTTCGAAGCAAATAAACTGACGACTGAATTTGTTTCACTTAATTTGAGATAATGGTTGATCAATATTAAACGGAGATATTAAATCACATAATTCTTTATTATCAATTAATAATTGAATGAATTCTTTCGATGTTATTTTGATTTGATCGGGATCTTTGCCAGCACTGAGTTGTTCAATCGACGATCTTAATTCATCGATAATACGACCTGTTTTTTCGAGATCATCTTTGGCATGAAGTCTCATAACAATCTATAGAATTGAATAGGTAAAAAAACAAAAACAAGATCGTTTTTTTATTGTGAATTTACTTTAACCATTCGATCAATTTCTTTTTTATTAATAAATCCATCTTTATCTTGATCATAAGTTCGAAAAACATATTTCAATTTTTCTCGAACATTTCCTGTTGAAGTCAATGCAAAACCAATAAGAAATTCACGCAGATCTAAAACAAATCCAAATAGAAATTCTCGAAAATCTATCCATGGTTTCCAAACTAACCAACAATTCCATCGTTATTAGCGTCAAATGCTTTATGAATATCCGTGGCTAATTTTTGTATTTGTTCTTCTTTTCCACAATTAATACTTCGAAGAAAACTAACCGTATCGGCTTTCGAAATTTTTCCATTCGGACAAGCAGCCTAAGAACAAAAGCAAAGTTCTACGGCCGAAAGTTATAAAATGCACTGACCTTTAGTTTGTCATACCAAGTTCTGACACTTTCACGATCGAGTTTGGCTTTTGTTGAAATAAAATCAACATCTTCTTCACTTAATACGGCTGGTGGTTGAGACGCTTGTGCACCCATATTTATAGAAAAAGATCTCCTCCAAAATCGGAGGTTTATTTATTCAATGAAGAAAATAAAACTCGAAAACAAAATCAATATATCTGAAAACAAAAATAAATCGACATTAAAATTCGTATTCAGGTTCGAATAAAAATATCTTTCTGGATTAAATTAATTATATACACATAGATTTCACTGTTCTCTCCAAGAACCTGTTTTCGGATTGTAAAACAGATGAATTTCTTTGCTTGAATTTGTTAACGGAAGTTTAACCGTATATTTCGGCTCATTATAATGGCCTTGCCAATTTAATTCAACATACAAATCCATTTTATCGTTTAGATTAGTTGCTTTTAATTTATATATAATTGTTTCTCCGCCTTGAATGTCTTTTGAATCATAGATCGCTTTCGTTTCTTCTCGAACAAACAATCGTATCGATGTGAAAAGCGAATAGCCAATATCTTGATTAAGATCAAGACCAAAGACCGAAATCGTTCGATCTTGAATCACGATTCGAACTCGTCGATGAAGTTCCCATTCCGGTATCGGAATATTGAGTTTATTCATAACGCCTCTCATAATATCATCACAAAGTGCATGAATATTAAGTTTAGCTAAATTTGCCAATGGAGTTGATTGAACAT
>ERZ781398.3395-NODE-3395-length-12428-cov-4.098925_pt1 | contig 12428 bp, 8 predicted proteins | sample MGYA00433077_ERZ781398 | MGnify/ENA primary metagenome ERZ781398 (study PRJEB29847, sample SAMN06458254) | wastewater metagenome | isolation source: Wastewater bioreactor | place: South Africa: Cape Town | study: EMG produced TPA metagenomics assembly of the... | reverse complement strand
AGAAAGAGACGATGAAGGTGATTCATCACATAATTTTCGTAATAGTGATGATTCACATTCAATTCCTGATGTTTTTGTTGTCAGTAGAGCCGATGATTGTTGTTGATCGATGATTGTTGTTAATGGTGACGGCGGTGCCGGTGCTGGCGGTGGTGGTGGTGGTTGCTGTTGTTGAGCGACAATCTGCGCCCATGTTTGCTGAGAGTTATTTGTTGGCATTGGCGGTTCAATAACAAGTGCTGAAGAAAACAATGAATCAAAAAAATCATTTTCAACATTCGAGAGAACATTCGACGGTGTTGTTTGAGCTGGCGGATTTTGTGTTGAACGTCCATTAGCACGAAGACGTTCACGTTCGTATTGTTGTCGAGTTAAAGTTTGCAAATGAATCGAATTCGATGACGATGAATTGTTCGATGCTGCTAATCGTCGAACATTTGTTAATTGAGTTAGAAGATCGGCTATTGGATCACTGCCATGATTGGCCGATGATGAATCAGAAGAAAAATGCTGACTGACAGTACCACCACCACGGCCACCTAATATTCCGCGTCGACTCGGTGTTCTCAATGGTCCTCGTCGAAAACTCGCTCGTGTACTCGAACCAGTCAGATCGTATTCTCGATTCGACGAGCTTTGTCGAGCATAGGAGCTCAATGTCGTGCCAGGTGTCGACGGTGTTTGTACTTGTTGATGTTGATGTTCGTTGGCTACATGTGCAAGTAAATCGCCGGTCATTAAATTCGGCTCGCCATTTGCCATCGATGCACAAATCGGACAAATGACTTCGTTTGATTGTTGTTCATCGACATGTGTCTGCTGTAAATGATTGAATAGATCTACTGTTTGAGATGAATCATTGAGAAATGGATAAGAAAAACCCATATCACCACAAAATGGACATGTATACGATTGAGCTTGATCAGATGTATATCGTTCACCATGATAATACAAATCAAAATCTTGACGAGTTAATATACCTAATGAAAAAGAAAAATTTCGATATCGTTGTTGTTTTTCTCTCTTTCTCTCGAGCAAAATTTACATTGCATAGGATGTTCATTTGCATGATTACTTGATGTTTCGCCTTGTTCATAGCACGTCGAACACAAATCATAATCATAACAGATTAAACATTTATAACGTTTCGATCGAAAATTGCTTTTGCCACATGTATCACAACTCACACCTTCATGTGCAGACATCAGTTCAATAGGCGTAAAAACAACAAGAAGAAAAAAAAACTTTATCAGTTTCTGACACAGCCACCATAAGACATGTTCTTCGTCAACCAATGAGAATCGACCTCTATCTCGATGCGATTTAACATATATTTGCAATTTAAGAAGGATAAGAATAGAATAGGAAAAGGAGGAAATGATTTCATTCGTTCATTTATTTATTCATCAAAAAGGAAAAAAAGAGTTTTTCAATGACCACCACCGAATAATTCTCGAAGACCAGCATCATTTTTACAACTAAAACAATGAAATTTCACAGTTAAATACAAACAAAAATCGAACGCATATTTACCCTTGAATGAACTGGTCTTTATTTAATTTTTTTCCTTCGCTTATTCCAAGTGTTTTAAATACTCCAACAGCTAAATCTTTTGAATAGTTTACATTAGCCTTCTCTGTTTTACCAGCAATCGTTAACTAACAATCAACAATAGAAAATTAATAAGACAAAGTGCAAATTTTCATTTTACAGAAGCTTTAAGAAAAGCAGCGAGTTCTTCTAAATCCATTTCACCATCTCCGGAAACATCACACCTAGATAAAACTCATTAGTAATCTTTCTTTAGAAGAAAAACGACGTCATTTGCTCACATTTCAAAAACATATTTCAAATGACTATCTAAGTCACCGGGTGAACCAGCAGCAACAGCTAATAGAAATTCAGTAAAATCTATTGTACCGTCATGATCTCGATCGAATACTGCAAAGACATGACTAAAATCAGATCTGTCAATTAAAAATCCATGTCAACAACATGAACATACTCGCACAAGACACTTGCATGATCGTTTTCATCTTTAATCTCTTCATAATATTTAATAAAACCATTTTTATCCATTCGACCCGACGGAAAATCGTCCCAAAAAGTCTAAAACAAAAAAGCAAATCTCTAATCTTGAATTCAGTTCGAAAATACAAACCGCATGTAAATCGATAATTTCTAAAAATACAAATAATTTAACCTCATCAGTCATATGGATTTTCTTACCTTCTTCGCTCAAACGTGAACTCGCTCGTAATAGCGCAATACCTACAATCAAATGAGTTGTACGACGAAGATTGAAAATCATTTGTAAACAAACTATGAGAACTTAATTCCCTTGATGTGTTATTCTTGACAACGACTTTATTTCCCATATTTGAAAGCAAGTAGAAATCGATCTGGAGAAGAGAGGAAAGCAGGAAAATCAGAAATTCATCTTAAATCTATTGAAAACTCAATCGGAAAAAAGATTTTTACCGGATTTTCAAGCAGCTTTTGTTCTTTTGACTATTGATTGACAAATTTAAGGACAAAACAAGTTGTTTTCTTCTCTCTTTTCTTTCTTCTTCTTCTTCTTCTTCTGTCGTTGTCAATCGAGAAATAACAACAACAACAACAACAAATGAAAATTGATTTAGATGAAATATATTGTTACATAGGACAATCATATTAACATCTAGAAAAATTTCTCAATCAATAAGCATTCGAAAAAAAAACAGAATAGATCGCCTTCTTCTTTCTCAATAGGAACATACCAACAGCATACAAATAGAACAGATAGCATGCTCTTTCCTCCCCGAAGCTAATTCGATAATCAGATCTATTCTTGAATAATCATGCAATATACAAGATAAAGAGGAAAAAAAACTGTCCGTTGTCATCTTCTTTTTGTTTCGAAATACAAAAGAAAACACATAAAAAGATTGTTTCGTTAGGATTAGTACCCAATCCATCTTTTGATGAAATTAAATGTTCGCCATATTCGACTTTGTGTACGAATCCAAAATGGTCCATTATCCATAAGAGCAAAACACCATTGTAGAAGTTTTTCTTCAGTTAATGAATTCATTATTCCTAACATTAATTCATCGACACCTTGAACTTTCATTTTCACGCCTTGTGTTTCATATTCAACTGAATTGACTAACGTACAAAGACCAAGTGAATCATAATAGAAAACATCTTTAACAGCTTTTGTTTGTGGACTATGTTCAGCAAGAAGAGTTTTGAATATGTCTAAAATATCATCGACTTCATCCGATGCGTACATATTCGTTACGACTAAGGCGATGAACACATTTAATTTTTTACATTCATTTATGAGAATTTTCACGTGATTCAAATCGGCATACGAGCCTGGTGACACACAATAGATCAAACAAATCGGATTTTTTTCTTTAATTAAATCTTGAGTATATTTTGCAACATCAAATTTTGTCCAATCTTCGATGCCAGGCGCATCCCAGATACGTATCGAGCAAGTCGATATGGTTACTGACTTCGTATCAATCGATGATGTTGACGTGTAGATTTCTTGATATTCGTATGAAGTTATTTGTGATGTACAAGCATTTCGGCCGGCACTTGTTTTTGCCAGATCTTTTTTAAGAATTGCATTGATCAGTGTACTTTTGCCAACACGTGGCGAACCCAAAAGAAGAATATCGAATGCTTTGCCAAGCGCTTGATGAAGATATTGTTGAATACTCTCCTGAGGAATTTTCTCTATGGCTGATTTAACAACTTTACTGACAAGAATTGGTCGTTCTTCAGGAGTCGATGGAGTTGGAGATATTTCTGGCTGAGTAGTAGGAACATCATCATAATCATCATCATCGACATCTGGCACTACAATAAAATATCGTAGGAACAAAATTTTGCTTTGAATGAATTATTTATACTTTCAGTATTCGAAGTAGACGTGCTTAGTACTTGTCTTATTTCCGGTTCCAAACGTTGTTTTTGCATTGCTTGTTCGGCAATAAACTCTAGTAGATATTTTGTTTTCATTATCATTTGAAAACGAGAATTTTTATGTTCTTTTCTAAAAAGCGAGCTATTTTCCATAACATGTTCATAATTAGCAGCGATATAATATTGATTTGGATCAAGTTCAGGATTTCTTTCGCAAATCATTCGAATAATATCGCCATATGTTGTGACTTGAGGAGTGACAGTTAGTGAAATAACTTCGCCTGTTCGACGAATATGAACGTCGATTGAACATTCCGAAGATGATGTCTGAAAAATAATCTATCGAGAAAAAACAAAGAACAAATGTGAATCCTACCATCGTATTGTTCTACAATAGAGAAAAGAACAAAAATGTGAGTTTAAAAGAGAAGAAGAGATTTTTCTTATCTTATCTCAGAAGTCACTTTGAAACAGTCATCATTTCGTCAATTTACGTTTTTCTTTAAAATGTCATTGGTAAACACAGATCCTAATCATGTCTACAATCGTATACAATCCATTGCGCCCGAAGAAGTACTTGAAGTTGCAGCTGAAAATCTCCGACGATCACAACGTGAATGTGAACTAAAAAATCCAAAGTTTGTTGCCGATCATGCAAAAGCCAAATTACAAGAATTTACATTTGTTGTTTGCGGTGCACCACGAACGGGTAAAAGCACATTGATCAATGCAATCGTTAATAAAGATGTAGCACCAACAAAACCTGGTCCAGCTGCAGTTACACTCGAAACAACTCGTTATACACTCGAAGGTAATTGTCCTGAACAAATCGATGAAACAACTGGAGAAATTTTACGTGAAAGTCAAAATTTTCTAATTAACATCTGGGATACGAAAGGTATAACAACATGGGATCAAAAACTATCGAATATAATCACGGAAAAAAATCCAATGTGCTTGATTATTTGTTCATCTCCGGGCTCATTTGCTAAAGATGAATTCATTCAGCCATTGATTAGTCAATGTGTAGCATCGAAAGTATTCGTTGCACTTGTTTGTACAAATAAATGGAACGATAGCGATGAAAAACGACGAATAGTCATGGAAGAATTTCATCATTTATTCGAGGTTAATTTTCTTGTTTTTCAATTATTTATTTCCAACATAGTGGCTATTGTTTTTTTTAGGGATTTAAAAAAGAAACTTCAGAAGAAAATGAAATCACATTTTATGGAAATATTGGATTGATCGCCACGGTCAACAGTGTTCCATATTCGAATCGACGAACGGGTATTTATAAACCAAAGAGTGGTGTTAATACATTGATCTATGCGATCATGAAATCATTAAATGAAGATCAATTATTAGGATGGTGTTATACTCTCATGGAAAACGATGGATTCTGGTCACAAATGCAAAATCAAATACAAGATTTTTTTACACAAAAATTTACGTATGGTAAATCAATTCTCTGGTCTTTATCAAGAGGAATGACATGGTTCAGTAGTTAAAACATGTTTTTGTATTTATTTATTCATTCATGATTAAAAATAAAAACTAAAGTTATTAGTCGTCGGATGTGTGATGTGAAAATTCTGCACGATGTTTTCCATTACTAATATCTTTACACATGTTTCCCCATTTACACCGTGGAAGAGTTTTACCGGAACCTGCTGCTAGAAAGAAAGAAATTTATTCATAAAAATAAATTAATAAGATATAAAAAGATGCTTACCAGCAGCTCCACCGCTTTTTTGTTTATATACTTTTTCTCCGTGAGAATATTTGGTTAGATGATCACTCGATTTGTTTGAGCATTTCGAATCACGACATGGGACGAGAAAATCAGCTAAATCTTTATGCCGATATTTTGCACGATGCAACGGGTCACCTAATTCTTTGCAATGTCCATCATTTTTACATTTCTCAACGTTATGAGGTTCATGTGTAAGATGAGGTTCCTTGTCCTTATTTCGGCAAAGTTCAGAGAAACGACATGGATGTGAATATTTCGTAATATGTGCTTTTCCAGCTGCATCAGTCATGTATTGAAGAAGACAATTAACATCATCACGACAAACGTATCGAGGAGAGGAAGATGCACCTGAACTGTGGCCATGATAATCTGCACCAGAGCCAGAACCGTGACCATGATAACCTCCGCCAGAGCCAGAACCAGGACCTGCGGGTGCAGGGGCAGGTGCAGGAGCGGGAGATTTGTGAGATTTATCAATTGTGGGATGTAGATCAAGTTGTTTTTCAAAGGTCACAAATAGATTTCTAACCGATACTTCTTTGGTATCGGCAGTAACATAAATATGTTCCAAAACAGATAGATCAAGTTCATGTTTGGTAAAGTCACAAGTGATTTTTTGATAATTATAGATTGCATTAGCACCTGCTTGATACAAAGTAACGCTACCTTTGGAACGATCTAGTTCAAGACAGTAAGTTATATAATCATCTGTATTACTTCCAATATGAAAATGGTTTGATTTAGCTTTAAATAATTTCTTTGTTAAAAATTTATGATGCTGAATGGGTTGTCCCTTATTGACATATGTTGTTTGTTCATGATAATTGTCATCATGAAAATCAGTTTTTGGAGATATATAACAAAGCAAACATTGATCATTAGGTTGATCCTCGTTCACTTCCATTTGTTCTTTAGATAAAATAAGCATCATATCGCCATTAATTGTTTGCCAATAAATATAAGCAATATTTTCAGATGGTTTTTTATTATGTATACTCTGATATAGTTCATATGCTTGCGATATTGTCAAAGGTATACCAGCAAGTTCTTTAAAACCTGATGGCGGAATTGTTATTACTGCACCTTGAATAGGTCTTGATGGTACGTGAGCAATATCTCGTTTATATTTTACCATTAATGCATCGACAACTGCTGTTTGATAATTAAGTCGTCCTTGATCCTGAGGTTTTGGGCCAGGTGGTCCTAAGGGATTACCAGAAACAAGACCTTGATGTTGTAAAATAGTATAACGATTTTTGAAAACAGCATTGAGAGTTTGACGTGTTTGATCTTTGAATGAATCGTAAATATTTTTTGCAACATAGATATGATCAATATAATCGATGGGAATCAATTGTGGTAAATGTGCTTCTATAGTATGATGTGAATCAATGGTCAACCAACGTTGAAAAATAGTTTGGAGATCTATATCCATGGATTTCAAGTTTCGTTCTAAACTAGTAAGAGCCATAAGTTCTAAAGCAATACCATATTCGAAACCCGGAATTGACGCATGATATTTCGTATTATGATAATGTTTGACTCGTCCATCTGCTGTGCCTGGATCAGTCAGCCATTGACGCCATTTGTATGCATTTCCACTTTTACCAAAAGTTGTTGCTGCACACATGGAAAAATCCGCATCAGGATGATGAAGAATCTCACGTTTAAAAACAACAAATACATCTCCGTAGTAATGACCCAAATGCGGTCCAAGTATAGCGAAAACACGTTTATGAGTATCAAATACTTTGTCAGTTTCAAAACCAATGCCTGTCATATTCGTGTGAAGTTCTATGGAGGCTTTAGCAATTTCAAATGCTTTCTTCTTCATAATTTCTAAATCACTGGCTGAGAATGCACCAGCTAGAGTTTTTTCTGCTCTTTTAATATTCTTAGCATATTCAGCTGGATCTAGGAGCTTTGGTGGTGGTGGTGGTGGTGGTGCCGGTGCTGCAGGATCAACAGGGTCCGGAGGTGGGAAATTAGCCTTAGCAAATATTTCACTAACAATGTCTGTGATGTATTCTTTCACTAATTTAGCATATTCTGGAATGCGTATATTGTCAATACGTCGCACTCGAGCATGCTGCATAACAGAAGTAACAACGAATTTCAATTTTTTCAAATTTTCCATATAATCTCGACTCATCGCATGACCATGCAAAAGAATAGATTCGAATACAAATGGACTGCATCGATGTACAGGTTGAACTGTACGAAAATAATTAAGGATATCAATCGGAATAGTATCACCAGGTAATGATTTCCAACCCTGTTTTCCAATATAATCGAGGACACGTTTGTTACTTTCGTAGAGATTTCGAGCAAAATTAATACCAAGATTTAAGCTATAAAGATGTACGACACCGATATCTTCTTTTGACCGTCCATGACTAAATTTAGTGACGTGATCTAATTTTTCTATGTCACTGCATCTATGAGCATATTGACAAACACGACGAATATCAGCTAAACCTTTATGCGAGTATGAATTTAAATGTTCCTCTTGGTTTAGTTTTTTACATTTGCCATCGTAAGGACAAATACGACGAATAATGTGAATAGATTTTTCTTGATGTAGCGATACATTGACAGTACAAAACCGTCCGAATCGGCAAACATGAGAATATTGAAGGCAATGTTGATGTACTGTTTCGTCGTTGATCGCTTTAGCATCGGCAGCTTCAGACAATTTAGTGTAGAATGGACAATGAAATGGTGTAAATGGACAAGGCGTTGTAAATGGATGTTTCTTGTCTTTCAAGTGATCGTTGTTATGGAACTCGACACAATTATTTCCATACGTACACGGAAGTTGACAATGTCGATTTTCTTTGCAATGTTTTGAATCATGTTTTTGGAAGTCTATACATTTTATTCCGCGAGGACATAATGGTACATGACAATATAATTTTAAATGAACAGAATCCATATCATCACAATCACCTCCTTGTGGACAGTTTAGTGGATGCTCAAAATCTTGACAATGCTTTTTATCATTTAATTTCGAACATTCACCACCCTCTCGACATTGACTTGGATGAACAAATGACAGCATATGAATGCTATTGTCTTTCAAATCACATTTACCATCTGTAGCAACACGAGTACATAGTGGTGGATGAGCATATTGACTTGCATGAGGATCATTACGAATATCCGAACATTTTGCTCCATAATGACATGGACTATTTTCTAATATGCAAACATCATTGACTGTTGAACCATCATGTGAAATTCGAAAGGAACCATACATAGTATTTGCTTTGTCCATTTTTTTAGCTGGCATCACTGTTCTTCCGTCTAGCACATCGACAAATGGCCGATAATTTCCGTGTGGATTCAATCGTTGACCAGCATTGTGATCATCGATAATAGCGAATACAATCGTATCGAAATAGCCAGCATATTGTTCAATAACGGACATAAAGATTTGAGCGACATGTTTTGGTGGATTTCGAAATGCACCACAGCCGAATGCTGATAGAACAATACTGTCATGTTGCTGATGATGAGCTATAGCAAAGATGTTTTCAATTTTCTTTCGTGTTCCAATAGCAACTTTTGCTTCTAATTCATCTTTGTCTAATTTTGGATCTCGATAAGCAGCCATAGCTATAGCTGCAACATTTTCTAATGGTTTAGTCATATATTCATAGCCAACATCTTGAGATCGACGAAATATTGTCAAGCCCGATGTATAAATTGCAGCATATTCTTCCATCGGATACATTCGATGCGGTTCAGGCAAAGGTTCCAATTGACCTTTATTTGTACAACGAAAACGTGCTGATGGAGGAGGTAGTAACTTGACATCGTCAAGACCAACATCTAAACTTCGATAGTAATCCGATCGTCGAAAAAGATTTTCTTCTTGTGCACCATCACCTTTTCGATATCCACCACCCGGGGTTACTGCACTAGCCATATTTAAAAGTAATGGCTTTTTGCCTGTTTTTAATAATTTCTCATAAACAACAACACAGTTGTCATTATGCACACGAATAGTTGTTTTTTCATATGGTGGTGGTTTGATTGGTGTTTTAAATCCTTTGATTAATTTCGATGCATGATTGAAAACAATTGTTTTCATATCTTTATTGATATTTAATGGAAGTTCTTGATCTTTGTAAAAATAACGTTTTTTTGCTATTGACGAGAGTGTGTTGAGCATGACAGTCATTTGAAGTTGATGTCGAAGTTTATCGATATCAGTACCTCGTTGTTCACGAGGATCTTTTGGAAAATCAGGACTGAACTTATTTGGTGTTGCTTTCTCAAATTCCTCAATCCAACTTTTTGCATTCCATTTCATACGAAATATATCATGATTAGATTCGTGTAAAAATTGCATTATATCGGGTTTATATTTAAGCATTTCTGAACCATACCATGTTTCATTATCGATATCATGCCCATCGAGATTAGTTGATGCATTATAGTGATCAACGCTTAATCGATGTTCATCAATACGAATAACTCCTCGTGTTATACACTCGTCATAAACATTTTTATCAGAAATTTCTAAAATGCATCTATCACCTGTTCTTTTAATTAAACTTGCTTTGCGATTAAATTCACGATGATTAACAATCTCATTATCTGATATAGTTGATGGTACAGGATGAACAACTACTCGACATGATAGCTGATCTTTTTTCGATACTGATTTACCATTCAAGATAATATAACTCAATGTAGACCATTTTGAAACTGCATTTAAAGCTACAATACATGCATTACGAGTCTTTGGATTCAATTGAACATGAAACGATGCTGATGAAGATTTTTTTAATTGTGCTGCAGTTTGAATAGCAGCTATTAAATCATCTCGAGTGATCGATTTCGGTAATTCTTCGAAAAAACTACAATTTGCACTATAGTAAATTTGTCCAAAGTGTTTGTTGATTCTGAAATCTGGTTTATCAAAATAACGAATTATATTTTCTAATGAAGTTGATATGATATGATAAATATTAGGAAATTCACTACTCAGTTGTTGGCAAAGCTTTGGTCGTTCGTTGTTATGCATCTCCATCCAACGGCGTTTTATTTCATCGTCTGTTGGCAAATCAGGATCACTTTTACTTTTGGGTTCCTCAATGACAATAAAAGAACGAATTTCAATTGAATCTTTAAACGTAATCGCATGAGAATCTGCGACAGTCCATGATAATTTGCCTATGTCCTTGATTAAATGTTCTTTAACTTCATTACTTTCAACATGTATAATACCATCACCTAGCTTTGCATAACATCGCACTTTACTCACTTCAACTCTACTATTCTGTTTAATACGTCGACTTAGATGATTTGCTAGATCGTCGTCGTCATCAATATATAAAGGTAAATCCGCAACATACATTGGTACTGAACATTGAGGAGTTGGTTTGCTAATTTTTGCTGAATCGGTTTTATGTTCTGATGATGCGCTATGTTTTTTCCCTGGGTTATAACGCACATCATCATCATCATCATCATCACGGTGGTATGGTTTCGATGCTGAAGATTTACGGTAATTGCGATCATCGTCGTCATCATCATCATCATCGTCAGCAGGATAACCTTTGACAGGCTTTTTAGGAGTTACCGATGGTGATGGAGGTGAATAATGTTTCGTAGATGCGGAAGGAATTTTTGGAGGGGATGAAAATCTTCCACCACTTTCTTGTTGCTTGCTATGTCTGCAGTTTTGGCAAACGGGATCCGAGTTTTTATTAACATACCCACACTCATCACATTCCCATTCATTATTCTCTGCTTGATTCCAACGTGATAGTTTTGATTGTGGTTTATAGTAATTATCATCATCGTCGTCATCATCATCCCCACCACGATAGTTACTGGGCTATAAAAAAGAAAATTGTATTTTCAAACGAATACCGAACCGAATTTACATACTGTTTTATTTTTTAATATAATCGGCTTGTCACACTTCGGACAATCAGTTGACTTTTCGTCTGCTATACGTTTTTCAATACATTTGCGATGGAATGAATGCAAACAGGTTCCAGCTACAACATCTTGTCTGTCTGTAGTTACTAAAGATTTGTTGCATAATGAACAATTTCCCGGAGTTGTCATTTTTATTTGTTAAAGCAATAAAATTTTTCTTTGCTTGCGCTGTTTTGAAGACACTCTTTGACGATGTTATATCGGTCGGATAAAAATAAAAAGGAGAAAAAAAAAGAAAAACGTCGCAGTTTTTATGGATGTCAATGACACTTTCTTGTATTCGGGGAAAAAATGTAAATGAAGAAGTGTTGTTGTTTTTTTGAATATTCTTTTCTTTTTCAAACACAAAAAAAATCACCGTATGATTTCGACGTTGAAAAAGAAAAGTTATTCTACCAGACACGATTGTTTTGTAAGTGAATAGCAACGTGCATGACTGCATTTGTGCATAAACCCATGTTTTTTAAAGAAACGAAAAAAAAATATCGTATTTATAATCATTTTTCTTCTCAAAACAGAGAACGAAAAATTACCAACGTACGATTTGGTCGAATTTTTTTTTCTTAGAAAGAGAACACTCCGAAATGTAATGCAAAATTTATTTCTGTTCAAGTTTCAATTAGAATACAATATATTTCAAACAGACGAAGAAATTTCTGTAGTGTCTAAGCGCGATTGATTTTGAAATAATGTTGGTTCAGCCGCTGTTGATTGCGTATACGGCATTTCAATTGTATAAATATAATCTGGTATATCAGCTGTTTGATCGTGATTTGCGAAAGGCAATTGTGAATGT